>ERZ773114.1642-NODE-1642-length-23259-cov-19.963153_pt1 | contig 23259 bp, 25 predicted proteins | sample MGYA00580564_ERZ773114 | MGnify/ENA primary metagenome ERZ773114 (study PRJEB29015, sample SAMEA2737836) | human gut metagenome | biome: human gut; feature: human-associated habitat; material: faeces | place: China | collected 2012 ... | reverse complement strand
TTGAGAGGATTCGCAAATCTTCTCGATCAGGCGGGCATTTCATTCCGTAGGAATGGGAATCAGTCGTTATGTACGGTCTTTTCCCAACGATGGAAAACAGCTTCAAAGAAGTCGTGACCAAGGACTCCTTCACCAATAGGGCCGAACTTCTCCCGATAAGATTTAAGAATTGCCGTAAAGTCTGGATTTTGAAATCCAGTATATTTGTCAAGGGAACACAGCTTTTGATAATCAGGAAAATAGGAAAGCAGTTCGCTGTCGGTCTTTTCTTCAAAAATATTCATGGCATTTCCTCTTTAGAAATTCAGACTATCTACCCATGCAGACAAATCAGCTTTGGTTGAGGAAGCGTTAAATACCTTTCCATGCAGGAGTTTGGAACCAGGGCAGCTAGGAGCAAGCTTTTCATTGGTCTTGCCCATATCGCTGCCACCGGAAGTGGCGAATGGAATAATGGTTTTATTCTTTAGGTCATAGCTTTCCAGAAATGTATTGATGATTGTAGGGGCAATGTACCACCAGATAGGAAATCCGACAAAAATCGTATCGTATTCATCCATGTTGTCGCGTTTGGCGGCGATGGCAGGGCGGGAATCGGGATTGCTCATTTCAATAGTGCTGCGGGATTTCTTATCCATCCAGTTCAGATCGGCTTTTGTGTAAGGGACTTCGGGACGGATTTCAAAAATGTCTGCACCGATGGCATCTGCTAAATCTTCGGCAACTTTTGCGGTAATGCCGCTGGCAGAAAAATAGGCAACAAGCTTTTTGCTCATGACAATGCACTCCCTCAATATTTGATTTGATAATAGTATAGCACGGTGGGGGTGGGGTATCAAGAAGTGAAATGAAAACAGAATTATTTGGGAAATGCTGGATTTTCAATGTTTGGTTTTGCTAATTATAACTTTAATATTGCATCTTAACTCAAAATAAGTTATAATACAGAAAAAGAGTTATGAATAGAGGCGATAGAGTGGAATACCTTAAGCGAGTTTTAGGAATCGAAGTGCTATATGAAAATAAAGCTTTAGAGCATCTGCCAAACTTCATCAATACGAGATACGTTTCGCAGAGAGTATTTTTGAATGGTCAAAAAGTGGTTTTTTTGTATCCAAAAAACGAATTGGAGCAGGTGGAAACATTAAAAAAGCATCTGGAACGTGTGAAAAAGAGTGCGGATTGTCCTGTGGTGTTGGTTCTGGAACAAATCACGGCACGGCAAAGAGAGTATTTGCTTCGAGAGAAAGTAGCATTTATTGTAGATGGAAAGCAAATATATCTGCCTTTCATGGCGGTGTATTTGCAGGAACGCTGTGATGCAGAAAAGAGTGACAGAGAAGAAATCTTGCCATCGGCACAGATGCTGTTGCTTTATTTTATTTATGAGGGAGCAAAGGAGCTGTCCACAAGTCAGGCTGCAAAAGATTTGGAGTTGACTCCAACATCTATTTCCAGAGCATCGAAACAACTTGAAGAAATGGGACTTTTGCAGGCAAAAAAAATCGGAGTGCAGAAGATACTGTCCTCGGAAAATTCCCCGAAGGAACTATTTTATAAAGCAGAGAAAGCTCTGCTTAGTCCTGTGAAAAGAACGGTCTATATTCCAGATGAGAAAGTAAAGATTGAATTGTTGGAGAGCGGTTATTCTGCGTTGGCAGAGTATTCGATGCTCAATGCGCCTAGTGTTCGGTGCTATGCTTCAGAAAAAATATCTCAGTGGAATGACTTTATGACCAAGGATTTACAGGACTCAAATTCGCAGGTAGCTATTGAAATGTGGAGGTATGATCCACGAAAATTATCGAGGGAAAAAATGGTTGATGAACTTTCTCTAGCATTATCGCTTAGAGAAGATGCAGATGAACGGGTAGAAGAAGCAGTAGAAGAAATGTTAAATAACCTGTGGAGGAAGATAGATGGTAACAGGAATTGAGAGCTTTAAGGAATGGTTTAAGGGCAACGAGAGCCAGTATGCAATTATCGGTGGAACAGCGTGTGACATCTTGATGACAGAAGAAGGCTTAGATTTCCGTGCAACAAAAGATATTGACCTTGTTCTGATTATTGAAGCAGTGGATGCGGATTTTGGAAGAAAGTTCTGGGACTATGTAAAACAGGCCGGATATGAACACTGCAATAAGAGTTCGGGGGTACCGCAGTTCTATCGTTTCAGCCACCCGACCTCAAACCGCTACCCGGCAATGATCGAGTTGTTTACCAGAAAACTGGATGCAATTCAGCTTCCAGATGATGCAGAACTGACTCCGCTGCCAATGGATGAGGACATATCGAGCTTATCCGCAATTCTTTTGGATGATGACTACTATGAATTTCTGAAACAGGGAAAAGTGACCGTTGATGGAGTAACGGTTTTGGATGCTGCATATCTGATTCCATTCAAGGCGAAAGCGTGGATGGATTTGACGGATCGCAAAGCGTTAGGAGAACACGTTGATAGTAAAAACATCAAAAAACATAAAAATGATGTTTTTCGATTGACTGAGTTGATTGACCCTACGGTCAAGATTGCCGCTCCTAGTGGCGTGTATGAGGATATGCAGAGGTTTGTTGAACGGATGAAAGATGAAGCAGTTGACATCAAGCAGTTGGGGCTTGTGGGAAGAACAAAAGAACAGATTCTTCGAGAAGTAGGAGAATTGTATATATTGCCGTAAATAAAAAGGTCGAATATAAGTTGAAAGACAGCAACTTTATGGAGAAAGAATATGAAAAGTGACATCCAGTTGTATCCTGATCTTATAAAAGCACTAGAAAAGAATGAGATTGTTTACCTCTTTGGAGCAGGATTTTCAACAGCATTATCGGGAAGAAAATACACATGGTGGGATTGGATAGTTGATGGAATTGGTCGTATAAAAGACCATGCTACTGCGGATATGCTTAATGAATCATTGATGTCCGATAACTCAACGGACAACATGGTTTCTGTTGTTGGAAAAGTTATAAAAATACTCAAGGAAGAAGGGTCTTATAAAACATGGATGCATGAGGCATTTGAATCAACCGTGGTTGTGAACGAAAAACTGAAAAACACACTAATGAAAATATTGCTTATGCAGGATGTGTTTGCAACGACAAATTATGACCACCTTCTAGAGAATGCTACTGGACTGATGGCGGTATCTTATGAAGAACCCAATGTAGCTTTTCAAATGCTAAAACAGGGAAAATCGAACAATGTTTTGCACATTCATGGAATTTATGATTCTGAAAAGGAGATTGACAATATTGTTGCAGATAAAGAACAGTATGATGCGGTAATGAATAATCAAGGAGCGCAGTTTATACAAGGAATTTTGGGAACGAGAACGCTCATTTTTGTTGGATGCGGAAAGACAACAGAAGACGCTAATATATCACGATTTATTCAATTCGCCAATAGCCATCTCAAGATGAATCAGGAATACTATTTCCTTTATAGAGAGGGCGAAAATCCCGTTGGAATGCCCAGCAATATAAAACTTATTTCGTATGGAAATGAGTACAGTGATTTGCCAGATTTCTTAGAGGACATGGCAGAATTGCGCATTAAAGAGAAGGTCATTAAAAGACCGCTGATTGGACTATCGCCATACAAAACAGCGGGATATGCGACAGATGTGTTGCAGAAGTATCATTATTCTTTACAACAATTGCCTTTCTGCGGGCGTACCAGCGAAATGAGCCAATTGCAAAATTTTCTTGAAGAAGATCAGAAGTTCTTGTGGTGGGCGATTACGGGGCAGGCTGGAGCAGGAAAAAGTCGCCTTGCACTAGAGTTTCTAAAACAATTTGCCGGTAAATGGTTCGGATTCTTTGTTAATGAGAATGCAACCCAAAGTGATTTCGATTCATTTGAACCGTTTAACAATACAGTGGTAGTCATTGATTATGTTGCAAGTCGTGAAGGATTTGTTGCAAATGCTATTCGCTCGATAAAAGAAAAATTTGAAAATTCGGACTATAAAATAAGAATTCTTTTGTTGGAACGAGAAAACTCAAGAAATGCAAGTTCGTGGTATTACAAGCTGCTTCAAAGGATTGGAAAATATGACACGTACGATCTAAAAAGTACGGAGTACAAAAACTATTTTCTGAATTTGGGGGATTTGGATAGAGCATCAGTAGAAACCTTAATTAAAGAAGTTATGAACCAAAGAGGAATAGAAGCGGACGATATAGTTGCACGGGAATTATGTGAGGCTTATGGGAAAAAATACGAAAAATTGCAATTCAGACCTTTATTTGTGCAAATATTTGTAGAAGCATGGATTGAAAATGACTTCCAACTGCCAAGATATGATAAATTTGAGGAGCTTCTGCAAAAACTGCTAGAAAGAGAACAGCAGAGATGGCTGGAGATATTAGACAATGACCAATCTTGTTGCAATGCATTTATTCACTTACTATTGAGAGCCAATATTAGCGGTAAACTTCAACCGGAAAAGATTCCAATCTATTATCAAGACGATTGGAATATGGTGAATTCCTTTTTGCAAAATCACTCTTTTCCGGGAAAGCAACGAGAAGAAGAAAAGAAAGCAATATTTGCAACAATTTGTCAAAACGTAAATGAGAATAGTTTGGAAATTGAACCATTATATCCAGACTTAATAAAAGAATATATGTTTTGTTTCTATATGGATGATTCAAGACTTTCGGAAGTGCTGAATGAGTTGTGGCAAAATGAAGCAAGCAAATTTGCAATATTTATAACGCGGGCTTTGACGGATTTTCCTGAAATTTCATTTTTTAAGAAGGTTTTGAAAGAGTTTGACGAAAATACCCAGAATATAGATGTATTGCTTGGACGACTTAATCTCCTACAAAAGCGGACAGTTGATGAAAACGATGACCCGATGGTTCTTATTTCTATCATTGATAATGAATATGCTTTTTGGCGACAAGTAAAAATTCCAGAGGAAAATACTCAGAAGGAGAAGCTTGCAACAACAAAGGTAATGGGATTAAATATGGTGGCACAACAATATGCAGGGTGGTCACTGTATGATCTTTCTTACATGATGGAGGCATTAGATGAGATGTGCAAGGTACAAGGAGGTGAAGCCACCAACGTCCTGAAACAATTGTTTTTATCCGAAGCTATAAAAGGGTTATCACAAAAGGGATTTGTAGAAGAATCTAATAGTTTGATTCAGAAAATGAACGAAATAATCGGTGAAAATCCTGAGATGGATGAATTGTCATCTATCTCAGAAATGGACTGCTACAATGCTGAAATGATGAATGATCTTCAGCTTGAAAAATTTGATGACGCACTTAATGTCTTGAAAACAATGAGAAGCAAATGTAACTATGAAAATATCAATGCAGTGCGTATCTTGATGCTATCACACAGAAATATTATTGAAATGGCATTTCAAATGGGAAAGAAAGACGTCATTGCTAAAGTTATGGCGGACGCAAAGATGCTTTCTGAAAAATATCTGAATGACGTTGATGTTCAAGCTAAGTGGATGTTATGTAGACTTTGCGACTTGGAGGAAAGGTTTTTTGATAAAGGCGAAACCATATCACTAGACGAAGTGAGTGAAATAAAAATAGAAGTTCCTCTAAATAGCTATGAAAAAAATAATGAGGCATCTGAATACTTGGGAATGCTATGGGGTGCGACAAACACATTTAAACTTAATTTTGTGAACAAAGATAAAGACAAAATAAATACAATAATTACTGATGCAAGAGAAATTCTTTCAGTAAACCCTTACCAATGTGAAGTTGCGGGAGCTTTTATGTCGGCACAACTTGCGCTGTGTAAAGGTATCTTGCACAGAAAGATTGTGAGAACAGAAATAGATGAAGTGTTCCGATATGTGGAATTAAATCCATATTCTGAATCGTTGAGAGAATTATTCTTTAATAAACTACTGCCCAATTCCACGGAAGAAAAAAATCGGGCACATTATTTAACGAAAGCAGTGGTGATAAATGCTCAGCAGGATGCAAGGTATAACCCTATGTCGGACGGTGGCGTTCAAGAGATTGCAGATTTTGAGGAAGGACTAAGAGAGTTTCTTTTTGGAGAGAATAAATATCAAGAGCCGTATAAAAGAGTTCGTCCTAAAGTGGGAGCAAATGAACTATGTCCTTGCGGCAGCGGAAAAAAATTCAAGAAATGCTGCAGGGGAAATGGAAAATATGACTAATAGGATTATAGAAAAAATACTGGAAAAGACTAGCTAGGTAAATATGAATAAGCCGTATAGGGCGTCTAAATGGTTCAAAGCCATTAGAAAATCCTATACGGCTTATTTTTTTGTGTGAAATTTTTTGTCCCTATCTTGACATCAGGGGGATATGTTGGGCTTTCGCTGGCTGTGTTGCTGGCACAGCACCATCGGGTAACGGCTGTGGACATTGTGCCGGAAAAGGTGGAACTTATCAATAATAAAAAGTCTCCGATTCAGGACGAATACATTGAAAAGTATCTGGCAGAGAAAGAACTGAACCTAACTGCAACGTTGGACGCAAAGGAAGCGTATTCTGATGCTGACTTTGTTGTTATTGCAGCTCCTACCAACTATGACAGCAAGAAAAATTTCTTTGATACTTCTGCGGTTGAAGCTGTTATCAAACTGGTAATTGAGTATAACCCGGAAGCAATCATGGTAATCAAGTCTACGATTCCTGTTGGCTTCACCGCAAGCGTCCGTGAAAAATATCACTGCGATAACATTATCTTCAGCCCGGAGTTCCTGCGTGAGAGTAAGGCTCTGTACGACAATCTGTATCCGAGCCGTATCATTGTTGGTACGGATGTAGAAAACGCCCGTCTGGTGAAGGCTGCACATATTTTTGCTGAACTCCTGCAGGAAGGCGCAATCAAGGAAAACATTGATACGCTGTTTATGGGATTCACGGAGGCTGAGGCTGTTAAGCTGTTTGCCAATACCTATCTGGCTCTGCGTGTTAGCTACTTCAATGAACTGGATACCTATGCAGAGATGAAGGGGCTGAATACTCAGCAGATTATTAACGGCGTTTGCCTTGATCCGCGTATCGGTACTCATTACAACAATCCCAGCTTCGGCTACGGCGGGTACTGCCTGCCCAAGGACACTAAACAGCTGCTCGCAAATTATGCCGATGTACCGGAAAATTTGATTGAAGCAATCGTGGAATCAAACCGTACGCGCAAAGATTTTATTGCGGATCGTGTGCTTGAAATTGCTGGTGCTTATGAGGCAAATGACAGCTGGGATGAGAGCAAGGAAAAGGAAGTTGTGGTTGGCGTTTACCGTCTGACGATGAAGAGCAACAGCGATAACTTCCGCCAGAGTTCCATTCAGGGTGTCATGAAGCGTATCAAGGCCAAGGGAGCAACGGTCATTGTTTATGAGCCGACCTTGAAAGACGGTGAAAAGTTCTTTGGCAGCGTTGTGGTCAATGACTTGGACGAGTTCAAGCAGCGTAGCCAGGCCATCATTGCAAACCGCTATGATAAGTGTTTGGATGACGTGAAGGATAAAGTTTATACGCGTGATATTTTTCAGAGGGATTAAAGAGGAAAGACTTATGGGACAGATTAAAGTTGAGAAAAATGTAGGCGGTATCAAGGGCCTTTGCGTTATTGAGCCTGCTGTTCATGGTGACATCCGTGGTTATTTCATGGAAACCTACAACGAAAAAGATATGAAGGAAGCTGGCATTGACATTCACTTCGTACAGGATAACCAGTCTATGTCTACAAAGGGAGTGCTGCGTGGCCTGCACTTCCAGAAGCAATATCCGCAGTGTAAGCTTGTGCGCGCTGTGCGCGGGACTGTGTTTGATGTGGCTGTTGATCTCAGAGGCGATTCTGAAACCTATGGCAAGTGGTATGGCGTGACCCTGTCTGCTGAAAACAAGAAACAATTCCTCATCCCAGAAGGCTTTGCACACGGTTTCCTAGTCCTAAGCGACGAGGCAGAGTTCTGCTATAAGGTCAATGATTTCTGGCATCCGAACGATGAAGGCGGCATGGCATGGAACGACCCAGAGATCGGCATTGAGTGGCCGGAGTTGAAGGGTGAGTACAAGGGTAGCGCAAATGCAGAGGGTTACACATTGGAAGATGGTACGGCACTGAACCTGAGCGATAAGGATCAGAGGTGGCTGGGTCTAAAGGATACTTTTAAGTTTTGAGAGGAGAACGGAAATGAAAATCTTGGTTACGGGCGCAAATGGTTACCTCGGACAGGGCGTTGTGAAGGCACTCCTTGATAATGGACACAGTGTTGTAGCCGCGGATTTCAAAACTACTTATGTTGACGAACGCGCAGAAAAAATAGACTGTGATTTGTTTTCGGTAGAAGATCCTTATACATATTTTGGAAAGCCTGATGTCCTTCTTCATCTGGCATGGAGAGATGGTTTTGTCCACTACTCGGAGAATCATATCGCAGATTTGCCGAAGCATTACCATTTCTTGAAGCAAATGGTTGATGCGGGTATCGCTAAGATTAGCGTCATGGGCACAATGCACGAGATTGGCTTCTTTGAGGGCAGTATCAATGAAAATACTCCCTGCCATCCCATGAGTCTTTATGGCATTGGTAAGGATGCACTTCGTAATTGTGTAGCGATGGTGACTAACGGTAAACACACGAACTGGCAGTGGCTGCGGGGCTATTACATTGTAGGTCATTCTGAGTTTGGCTGCTCTATTTTCTCTAAAATCACGGCAGCAGAAAAAGAAGGTAAAACGGAGTTTCCGTTCACAATGGGGCAGAATCAATTTGATTTTATTGACTATGATGATTTTTGTGCGCAGGTTGCGGCGGCAGTTGGGCAAGATGAAATCAATGGAATTATTAACATCTGCTCTGGTAAGCCGGAAAAACTTGCAGATCGTGTTGAGCGGTTTATTAAGGAAAACGGTTATGCTATCAAACTGAAATATGGCGCGTTCCCAGATCGCCCGTATGATTCTAAGGCCGTTTGGGGAGATAACAAAAAAATCACTCAAATTATGAACGAGAAGAAATATAAGGCATAAAGTTTGGAGAACGCCCATTATGAAGCGCAAATTGCTTTTAATAATGCCAAATTTCTTTGACTATCCGCAGGCCATCTGTGAAGAGTTGGAGAACATGGGGTATGAGGTTGATTGTTTTGATGACCGTCCTAGTACAAATGGAATGGTAAAGGCAATCATCCGTGTTAATAAGAATTTAATTGGACAGTATATAAGCCGATATTTTGAAAAGGTTATGAAGACCGTCCGTGCAAAAAAATATGATGTGGTCTTTTTGATTTCGGGACAGTCGTTGTCATTTAGTGAAGACATGATTCAACAAATCAAAGATGAACAGCCACAGGCAAAGTATGTACTTTATCAATGGGATTCGCTAAAGAACTTTCCGTATATTGAAAAGATTGAACCGTATTTTGATAAGTGCTATTCATTTGACAAAAACGATGTGGCAACGCATGAGAATTTGAAATTTCTTCCGCTGTTCTATACTCGGAGATATGAAAATATAGGAAATAGCAAAAAGAGGGAGTTTCAGTACGATTTCTGCTTTGTAGGTACTGCTCACCCCAAAAAATATAAGTTCATTCAGATGATGACCCGGCAGTTGAAAGAGGTATATCCAAATCAATTTGTGTACTATTTCTTTCCGTCGCGGATAGTCTTTTTCTACCGCAAGCTTATGAATCCAGAATTGCGTCATGCGCATTATAGTGAATTTCATTTTGACCCACTTGCTGGTAAAGAGATGGATCGGGTCTTTGCAAATTCAAAGTGCGTCTTGGATTCTGCACAGGCAGGTCAAATTGGATTGACGATTCGTGTACTGGAAGCACTTGGAGCAAAGAAAAAGTTGATTACAACCAATGAAGATGTTGTAAACTATGATTTTTATAGAGAAGAAAATATATATGTTTACAATGGAACATTCGACTATACATCAAAATTTTTCAAAGACCCGTATCGGGAAATTGATCCATCAATATATGAACAATATTCGTTGAGAAACTGGCTGACAGAAATACTAAAATGAGGAGAGCTTGATGCATCCGATTAAATACTTATGGGCTGCTAGAGCAGTCGTTTATAAAATGACTTTTGGAAGAGTTGGAAATATGACCTATATTGGGCGTCCGACTTTCATTGAAGGAAGAAAAAACATTTATATTGGAAATCGCGTGAGAATTTTCCCGGGTATTCGCATGGAAGCTATTGGAAATGGAACGATTAAAATAGGGGATAACACTGCGATTCAGCAAAATGTCCATATTACATCCGGGGGGGGGTACAGATTGGCAACGATGTGACAATTGTTGCCAATGTGTGCATTACCAATATTGATCACCAGTATGAGGACATTGATAAATCTGTTTTAAATCAGGGAATAAAAGTAACCGATACAAAAATTGGCGATGGGTGCTTTATTGGATTTGGTGCGGTGATACAAGCGGGAACGACACTCGGAACCCATTGTATTGTTGGGGCAAATGCAGTGGTACGCGGGAATTTTCCTGACTATTCTGTAATCGTGGGTGTGCCGGCAAGGATTGTAAAAAGATACAATGCGAAAACAGGACAGTGGGAAAAATGAAGACTTGATCGGTTGCTAGAGAGGAAAAATATGCAACCAATCAAATATTTATGGGCGATACGAGCAATTTTTTACAAATTGTCATTTTCCCACGTCGGCAAATTATCTTATATTGGCGAACCACTGTATATAACAGGAGCAAAAAAAATATCGGTTGGCGATAAGGTGAGAATATATCCGGGAATTCGGATGGAAGCACTCGATGGTGGTGAAATTTATATCGGGAATAATATTGCTGTGGAGCAAAATGTTCATATTATTTCTGGAGAGCGAATCTTGAATATTGGAGATGGCACTACAATTTCTGCAAATGTCTTTATTTCAAATGTGGATCATGAATATAAAGACATAGATAAAAGTGTTATGGAACAGCCACTACAGTTTAAAGAAACGCAAATAGGAAAAAGCTGTTTTATTGGATATGGTGCAGTGATTTTACCGGGAACTAGACTCGGAAATCATTGTATTGTCGGAGCAAATGCAGTTGTTCGAGGCAGTTATCCTGATAATTGTGTAATTGCAGGAAATCCAGCGAGAATTATAAAAGAATATGATTTGGAAACAGAATTTTGGAAGAATAGTTGAGGTGAAAAAATGGCAGATTTAACAGCAATTATCTTAACCAGAAATGAAGAAGACTACATTGCTGCATGCATTGAATCTATTAAGCCTGTTGCAAAAAGAATTGTTGTCGTTGACAGTTTTAGTGATGATAAAACTGTTAGTATTGCACAAGAAGCAGGAGCAGAAGTACATCAGCACGAGTTTTACAATTATGCGAAGCAGTATATGTATGCAGTTGAAATTGCAGACGTAAAAACGACATGGATTTTGCGTATTGATGCAGATGAAAGACTGACTAAAGAATCTGCAGAAGAATTGGAAAAATTGTGTAATGAGAATGAAAATACGGATGTTTCTGGTATTGTATTGCGATTCTATAATATGTTCCTTGGTAAGCCGATGATGCACGGGGGAATGTACCCGTGGAAGAAGCTGAGCGTCTATAAAGCGGGAATTGGCAATATTGAAGATCGTAATATGGATGAGCATATTATTTTAAAATCAGGAACAACTGTAGAAGCAAAAAATGATTCTAAGCACTTAGCCTTCCGAGGATTGACATTCTTCACAAATAAATGTAACTGGTACAGCACTCGTGAAGCAATGGACTACTTTGAACAAAAGAATGTATCGACGGAAAATGCAGACTTCAAAACTAGACTTAAAATGAAAGTCTACTATAAGCTGCCCCTAGGATTCCGTTCGTGGTTGTACTATGCTTACCGATATTATATTCGACTGGGATTTTTGGATGGTAAGGAAGGACAGATTTTTGCATTTCTTCATGCCTACTGGTATAGGTTCCTTGTCGATGCAAAAATTTATGAACATGAGAAAATGGGAACGGAGTTTAAGCCGACAGGTGCATTAAAGTAAGGGAGCATAAGCGATGAAACACGCGTACTTGATTACAGCTCACAAGGAGACAAGCGTTTTGCGAACGCTTCTGATGTTGATAGACGCACCTTGTAATGACATTTATATACATATTGATGCCAAAACAAAAAACTTTGACTTTGATAAGGTGAAAACCTTCGTACAAAAATCAAAGTTGATATTTACAGATAGAGTCAAAGTCTATTGGGGTGACTATTCACAAATTAAATCTGAACTCATGCTGTTAAAAGCTGCAATCGGGGGGGGGGTATGACTATTACCATCTAATATCTGGACAAGACTTGCCAATTAAGTCTATTTCGGAAATAAATAATTTCTTTGAAAATAATAGTGGTAAGGAGTTTATTAGCATAGAAAATGCAGCAAAGCCGATTAAATCGACTGACAAAGGAGGCGTATTTAGCTTATATAGCCGATTGTCTTTATATCATTTTGGAATAAAAGGGTGGAGAAAAAATAAGCTCTTAAAAGGATTAGAATATATTTCTATTCTTACTCAAAAATTATTAAAGGTAAATAGAATTGCTAAACTAAACGTTCCAGTATATTACGGATCAAATTGGTTTAGTATTACGCACGATTGCGCAAAGTATGTAATTGAGCAAGAAGGTTACATTGAAGAATTATTTGGAAAGCACACAAGATGTGCGGATGAATTATTCTTGCAAACAGTGGTTATGAACTCAAATTTGAAAAGTAGAGTGACAGGGTATAATTTAAGGCATATTGATTTTAATCGTGGTAGACCATATACATGGCGTGAAGAAGATTTGAGTGAATTACTAAATTCAAAGGATTTATTTGCACGAAAGTTCAATGAGGATGTAGATGGAATTGTCATAGAGAAACTCTATCAGACACTCAAAAATAGCTGATTGCGTTGGTTGTGGAGGAAAACATGAATAAGATATTTAAACATATTCAATCAATTTGGAAAAGGCGAGGAACGAAGGTAAGTCCTCTAGCTGTTTTGCATAATGTAAAGTATGATAAAACAAGTTCTATCCGCAGTTTGGTAAAGATGGAGCGAGCGTCAATCGGAAAATGTTCTTCGATTGGTACGCTTTCTGCGGCGTATGATTGTGAGATTGGAAAGTTTTGTTCAATTGCACGAGAGTGTTATATCGGTGGAGCATCACATCCATTGGAGTGGGTTTCGACATCAGGCTGCTTCTATTTGAAATCTAATTTTACAGGTGTATGTTACCATGAAGCCGATTACCATTGGCACACACAAACGAAGATAGGAAACGATGTATGGCTTGGAATTCGCACTATCATCCGGGGGGGTAACCATCGGAGATGGAGCGGTAATTGGCGCAGGCAGCATCGTGACAAAAGATGTTGGACCCTATGAAATCTGGGCAGGAAACCCGGCGCGATTCATAAGAAAGCGTTTTGACGATGAAACGATAGAAAAACTTTTGAAATCTCAATGGTGGAATTGGGATGATGAAAAGCTGAAGAAGTACGGCGAAAAATTTCAATCGCCAGAAGAGTTTGTGAAAATTTTATGATTTAATACAGGAATGTAATTATGGTTAAGATTTTGATGATTTTAGGTGGGCTTGGAAAAGAAGGTATCACCAATTCTGTTTTGACATATTTGGAAAATCTCGACATGACAGATTTGGATATGACGCTTGGTATTGCTGGAAAAGCAGAAGAAAAGGCCATGGATAGAGCAAAAAAACTTGGTATAAAAATTGAATTTTTACCGGGGCGAAATGTTGAACCGGTTAAATACTTTTCTGCTCTGAAAGGTTTAGTGAAGAAAGAAAAGTACAATATTGTTCATGTGCATGGAAATAGTGCAACGCTTGGGATAGATATGCTTGCAGCAAAAATGGGCGGAGCAAAAGTTCGGATTGCACATAGTAGGAACACATCTTGTACACATCCAATTATGGATAAATTGGCTAGGCCGATTTTTAATTGGACTTATACGGATGGATTTGCTTGTGGTGAAGAAGCTGGTAAATGGCTGTTTGGAAATAAGCCATTTACGGTTATGCCAAACGGGAAAAATGTAGATAGATTTCTCTTTAAACAAGAGAAACGAGATGAACTAAGAAAAAAATATCAAGTACAAGATAAAATAGTAATCGGTCATGCAGGCGTTTTTAATAACCAAAAGAACCATAAATATTTGATTCGCATCTTCAATGAACTTTGCAAGCAACATGAAAACTATGAATTGTGGTTAATGGGAGCGGATGGTGGAACACTTCAGGATGTTAAGCAGCAGATTAAGGAGTATGGATTAGAAAATAAAATCCGCTTTATTGGCTATCAGTCCAATGTAGAGGACTATTTATGCGCCATGGATATTATGGTATTTCCGTCACTTTATGAAGGACTGCCGAATGTAGTGGTTGAATGGCAAATGGCAGGATTGCCTTGCTATCTATCAGACACAATCACAAGAGAGTGTTGTGTGATGGACAATGTTGAATATTTGCCATTGGACGAAGATGTAAGCAAATGGGTTGAAGCCATTGAACATTGCCACTTAGATGATCGAAATGTTGGGCAGGAACTTATAAAGGAGCGTATGGTGCAAGCAGGGTTTGACATTAAGCAAGATGCGAAAAAACTTCGTCAAATGTACTTGAAGTTAGGAAAGGAATCAATAGAAAAATGAAGAATGTAACATTTGTTTCGGGAAGATTAGGCGGTGGCGGCTCTGAACGGGTACTCACTTTAATTGCCAATCAAATGCAGCGTGATGGCTATAATGTTTCAATCATCGCATTCGGACAAATGGATAAGGTATACGATAATGAGTGCCCGGTAACAATTTTAAAGTTTACAAATGACTTTAACCAAATTGCCGCTTTGCGAAAAGAAATTAAGAAACAAAACCCGAACACTGTAATTGCGTTTGAGTATTATGTCGGAATGAAAACGGTGTTGGCAACAAGAGGACTTGGAATCAAAGTCATTGTTTCGGAAAGAAACGATCCACATAAGCTGGATGCACAACCATTAAAAAAAATTCTTAGAAATCTACTTTATGGATGGGCAAATGCCATTGTATGCCAAACAGATGATGCAAAAGCGTATTTTTCGAGCAGAATTCAAAAAAAAGCAACGGTTATATGTAATCCTGTGAAAAATGATCTTCCACACTGGTCAGGTGAGAAATCGCATACGATAATCAATTATTGTAAACTTGAAAAGCAAAAAAATTTGCCGTTACTGATAGATTCATTTGGTTTAATTAAGGATAAGTACCCGGATTGGAATCTTGAAATATATGGCGAAGGATCTGAAAAACAAAAATTGCTTGATCTTATAGAATCAAAAGATCTGCAAGATAGTGTGAAGATATATTCATTTGCTGAAAATATCCATGAAATTGCAGCGACTAAGTATATGTTTGTGTCCTCAAGTGATTTTGAGGGGATTTCCAATTCAATGCTGGAAGCAATGGCAATGGGAATGCCGGTTGTATGTACAGATTGCCCAATCGGTGGAGCAAAGATGGTCATTGAGAATGGCAGAAATGGGTTGCTTGTAAATACGGGAAATAAAACTGAATTGGCAAGTGCAATGGATTCTTTGATTTGCGATTATGATATGACAATAAAAATGGCAGAAAACGCTAAGAAAATAAGAGATAGATATGCGTTACCTTCGATAACTAAAGAGTGGAAAACGCTAGTTGAAATATGAAAGAAAGTACTTGCTTGCATCACAAAATGCGGTAGTTAATGGAGAATTTAATCGTGGGCGTGACAGAACAAAAAATAAACATAAGCAAATTCGGGATTCTGCTATTTCTATTTGGAATGATTATTCTTGAGAATGGCAGTGCAACGATGAAAGTAGTTAAAATTTTAGTTTTTGGGTTGGCGGTGATTGTTGCAGTTAGAAGACATTATATTGCCAAAAGTACCTATATCGTGTGGCTGTCTCTATATAGCGCATATGCCTGTATGACAACACTTTGGGCGGTAGATAATAAAACAGCGGCGGCTATGTCGCAGACACTTGTTCTTAATTTATTATGTCTATGGGCATATGTTCAGTTTATAAATAAAAAAGACCGGTATATAAAATTGAGTTGCAAAGCGATGACTGTCTTCCCTATAATAGCATTTATTACTATTGCTGCTGAACATGGTATGAGTACGCTTACAAGTATAAGAAACTTGGAGGGAGAGCAGTCATCATTGCACAATGCGATAGGATTACACGCTGCATTTGCAATATGTCTAATCATAGCATTAAAAGACAAAGGCGAAAATTATAAGTATGATTTTCTTGAAAAAACGTTGGTTTCTATGAACCTGCTTGTGGTGGCTTTATCAGGATCAAGAAAAGCAATCATCTATTTGGCAATTCCTCTTTTCTTTTTTTATGTTTTAAAAAGCAGAAATCCGATAAAAATTATTAAAAGTGTTCTCTTCGCAGTATGTGCGGCTATAATCATATATGTTGCGCTTATGAAAGTTCCAGTTCTTTATAATATGATAGGTGAGGGTCTGCAAACAATGATTGCAGGATTGAAAGGTAATGAGAGCGATGCAAGCACAAGTGCGCGAGTAAGAATAATAAGTTGGGGCTTTGAGGTCTTTAAGGAAAGACCATTTTTGGGGCATGGGTTAGAGAATTTTAAGATTTTGCATTTGTATCGATTTGGTCAAATGTATATCGCAGATAATAATTATATTGAACTCCTAGTGGATCAAGGAATGGTTGGGTTATTACTTTATTACTCGTTTCATGTATGGTTGATAAAAAACTTTATATCAGTAATAAAGAAAAACAAGAATAACCGTTTCTTGATTATGCTTTTTGGAATGGAAATAGCTACAATAGTATGTGATTACGGAGTTGTATCGTATCGCAGTATGTATCTCCAAATATTGATTTGTACAATGGCAATAGCGTTGCAAAATGTAAAGCAACGCACATGATTTTCGATATTTTAGGAGGATAAGCACGGACTATGAATCGGATATTGCGGAATGGAGGATTGCAGCGATGGAAGAAAACATGTATGAGCAACGTATAAAAAATCGAAATAGCAACTTGGAACTGCTAAGAATTATTCTTATGTTTCTAGTTGTGGCGCATCATTGTGTTACGGCATCTGGAATACAAAATTTATATGATTTAACCAATGATTTTTTTAAAACTTTATTGATTCAATGGGGGGGGTATGGGGTAAAACTGCCATAAATGCTTATGTTCTAATTACAGGTTACTTTATGTGTAAAAGTCAAATAACATGGAGAAAACTGGCAAAACTGGTACTTGAAATAAAGTTTTATGATGTTATCTTTTTTTTCTTCTTCACGCCCAAAATTACTTTAGTTGCAATCGTGAAAAGAATGGCAAGCATAAGCGTAAACATAAATCATAGCTTTGTTGGATCTTTTGTGGTACTGTATATGTTTATCCCATACATGAATAAACTGATTAGAACATTATCAAAAGTAGAGATGGAGCATTTTCTATGCCTACAATTAGTAGTATACACAATTATAGGAACATTTTTGGGGAATTTCGCGGTTTTTAGCCATTTGAGTTGGTATGTGTTTTTGTACTTCCTTGGAGCCTACTTTAGTGTATATCCTAATCAATGGACAGAAAATAAAAAACTTAATCGGGGTGCCTGTATTTTATTAGTGTGTAGTGCATATATAAGTGTATTAGTTATTGATCTAGTCGATAATAAACTTGGAGCTGGAGTGAATTGCTACTATTTTGTTGCAAATTCAAATAAAATACTGGCGCTATTGGTAAGTGTTGAAGCGTTTTTGTGGTTTAAGAGTATATCAGTTAAAAAGAGCAAATGGATCAATACTATATCATCGACAACGTTTGGGATTTTACTCATCCATACATATAGCGATTCAATGAACACTTTCATATGGAACGATATTTTTCAAATACAAAACCTGTTTGAGCTTTCATATGTAGGTATCGTTATAAAAATCTTGATTTCTTCGGTCATTGTTTTTATAGTCTGTTCGTTAATTGACTATATTAGAATCTCTGCTTTTGAAGTTCCACTATTTAAATGGCTGTCAAAGCATGATAAAAATGTAAAAGAAATTGTCGGCAAAGTGAATGGATTAAATAGAACTGACGAAAAATGATTCTAATTCGCTTGGAGGGAAAATGATTTTTATATTACAAGGTGGGCGGTGCGGAAACCAATTATTTAATTACGCATTCGCTAGACAAATACAATATAAATATCCAGACCAAAAAATTTGTGTATGTGCTTCTGGGTTAGAAAAAAAACAGGGAGAGTATGGCTTTTTCTGGGAAGATTCATTAAAGCATTTTAATGTCTCTCCATACGAAACATGGGGAGAAAATGATGTAGACTGCTTAAAGCAGGGAACGCTTTTTCAGAGAATGGCGTGGAATCTATGGGGAATAGTAGCAAAACTAGATAGAAGAAAAATCATACCGTTTTCAGGAGAAATTTTCAAGAAAAAACTGTTCAAAATACTTTCCAAGGCAGGGGTGTTTTACAATATTTTTGACGGAACGGCTCCTTATAGTATTAGAGAACATAAACACTACTTTGTATATGGAAGATTTGAAGATGAAAAATGGTTTGAGGGAAAACATGATGATTTATGTGAAGAGTTAAAACCGAAAGTTGATTTGATACCAAACGAGAAACTAATGCAACAGATTGAATCTTTAAACTCTGTTTGCGTTTCTCTGCGAAACTGGACAATAGATGTTACGGATCAAAAAAACTTAGCAAACCGAACGGTTTGCAATGCTGAATATTATAAAAAGGCAATCCAATACATGAAAGATCATGTGGAGAATCCGGCCTTTATCGTTTTCTCAGATGACGTCGAGTGGGGAAAACAAATTGTAAGTTCTGTGGCAGGTGATTCATTAGTAATTGCTGAGAGCAACCTTGATGATGTGGCAGAAAAACTGCGCTATATGAGTTCTTGTAAACATTTTATTTTGGCTAATAGCACATTTTCGTGGTGGTCACAGTATTTATCACAGAATAAAGATAAAATCGTTGTGTCACCTTCACAATGGTTTCATAACGAAAAGGGGCATCCACTTATTGGAAAGGATTGGTTGTTACTATAAGGTGAGTGGTATATAAAATGAATAGAAAACAAAAGTTATCATTAAATACGCTATCTTCGCTATTAAAGCAAATTGTGAGTACAATTTGTGGATTTATTCTCCCACGCTTATTTTTGACACATTATGGCTCTGGGGTAAATGGTCTGGTATCTTCCATTTCGCAATTTTTGAGTTTTGCAAGCATATTTGATGCTGGAATGGGGGTTGTGATTGAAGCCTCGCTATACAAACCTCTTGCTGAAAACGATCAATTGGGAATAAACAGGATTTTGACATCAGGACAGCGGTTTTATTATAAAATTGCGACCATATATGCCATTTACGTGGTGGGAATGATTTTTATATATCCTGTTGCTGTAAAAAGTTCTTATGATTATTTTTTCATTGCAACACTTATAGTTGCTATTTCCATTAGCAGTTTTGGACAGTACTGCTTCGGCGTTGTTAATTCGGTGTTTTTGTCTGCGGATCAACGTACTTATGTGAATTCAATTGCGTATATTATTACAATCGTTTTAAATACTGTCATGGGTGCAATTTTAATCAACTTGAATTGTAGTGTTCAGGTTGTGAAATTAGTGGCATCTCTTACATTTTTGTTGCGTCCGATTATTTTGAAAATATACGTTGAAAAGTATTATAATGTGAATTGGCACGAGGAATACACTGAAGAACCAATTAAACAAAAGTGGAATGGCTTTGCACAGCATATTGCATCACTGATTCTTCAAAATACAGATATTGTAATTCTAAGTATCTTTTCAACTTTGGAAAATGTGTCTATTTACTCTGTTTACTATTTAGTGGTACATAGTATTCAAGAAGTAATAAATGCAGCGACAGTTGGTATTCGCCCATTGCTAGGAGATATGCTAGCAAGAAAAGAAATGCAGCGACTGGAACGTGTGTTTTCAGAAGTGGAATGTGTAATGCACGCGGGTACGACATTTGTGTTCGGAATGACAATGATTATGTTGGTTCCGTTTATAAAGGTGTATACAACAGGTGTTACGGATGCCAATTATGATGTCCCGCTTTTCTCGTTTTTACTTTGTTTCGCATATTATATTAATTGCAGCCGTTATCCGTATCAGGCTATCATAATGGCGGCTGGACATTTTAAACAAACACAATCTAGCGCAGTAATAGAAGCTGTAATAAATATTATTATTACCGTTATTTGTGTGTTTAGGCTTGGCTTAATAGGAGTAGTCTGTGGAACTGTCATAGCAATGACATATAGAACGATTTATTTTGTTCTATATTTGAAACATAATATTTTATACAGATCGATTGTGAAATTTATTAGGGCCGAGATTATTGATGGAATTACACTTTTTGTCATGATGCTGACAACATCTTTTTTGAACTTGGAAAATATTAGCTATTTTGCATGGTTCAAGATGGCGGTTGCGGCAGGAATGATTTGTGCGCTGGAGTGTGTGATTGTTCAGTTGTTATTTAATAGAAACATTGTAATGGGAATTCTACATAAAATGATGAAAAAGTAAGGAACGAAAGGAAAAATATGATGGCGAATATAAGAGAGTACTTGAAAAATCCCTACAAGTTTTTTATTCCGCTTGCATCAAGAGGTATGTTTGATTCGATGCCGGATGAAATGTATCTAAAACTGATGTTTCATGCAAGAATGGGGAAAAAATTAAATTTGAAAGACCCGAAAACATTTAATGAAAAATTGCAGTGGTTGAAGCTTTACAACCGTAAACCTGAATATACGAAAATGGTCGATAAATATGAAGCAAAAAAATACATTGCAGAGAAGATTGGAGAGGAGTATATCATTCCAACCATTGGAGTTTGGAATTCTTTTGATGAAATTGACTTTGCCAAGCTCCCAAATCAGTTTGTTCTGAAGTGCACACATGACAGTGGTGGGTTAGTTATTTGTAAAGATAAGCAAAAACTCGATATAGAAGCGGCCAGGGAAAAGATAGAGAAATCTTTGAAAAATAACTACTATCTATGGGGACGAGAGTGGCCTTATAAAAATGTAAAGCCGAGAATTATTGCGGAGCAGTTTATGGTCGATTCAAAAACAGAAGAATTAAGAGATTTCAAATTTTTCTGTTTCGGAGGTCAAGCTAAGTGCTTTAAAGTGGATTTTGACCGTTTTATTGAACATCATGCTAATTATTATGATGCTGAAGGTAAAGCTCTGAATTTTGGAGAAGTTAAATATTCTCCTAACTATGACAAGGTGATAAAATTGCCGGGAAATATTGGGAAAATGGAAGAACTTGCTCAAAAATTATCATATGGTGAGCCTTTTTTAAGAGCAGATTTTTATGATGTCGATGGAAAAATATACTTTGGTGAAATGACTTTTTACCCCGCTTCTGGGTTTGGAAAATTTACAGATGATAAATGGGATGAATTACTTGGAAAATGGATTACAATTGGGGGGGGCAGCTGCTTATAACCCCAAAAATCGCGGTTGTATTAAAAGAAAAAAAAGTTGCAGTGACAGAGGTTGAACAGGATTGTTTGACGGATTATAAGTTCTTTTGCTTTAATGGTGTGCCTAAAATAGTATATATATCAAAAGATAAGGCTGATAATCCAACCACGGATTTCTTTGATATGGATTTCAATCATCTGCCAATAAGAATGAGAGACCCTAATTCAAAACAATTGCCATTAAGACCAGCACAATTTGAAGAAATGAAAAAGATTGCGGCTATTCTGTCAAGTGGCTTTCCACATTTGAGAGTTGACTTTTACTTCGTAAATAATAAGCTGTATGTTGGTGAATTGACATTTTACCACTGCAGCGGATTTGCACAGATATATCCAGAAAACTGGGAGTTGAAAATGGGAGACTGGATTAAATTGCCTAATAGGTGAAGGTATGCACTAAGAATTTCGTGGAGAATAAAGTGAGCCACTTTAAATGAGATTTTTGTTATCCGATTTTAAAATACCAGAAAAACTTCACTACAAGGCTGACTTGTTCTCCGATTTGTGGTATACTGGGACAAACGGGTCTCGACTCTGGGGCCACGGGAGACCGTGGCTCTTGCTGCTTCGATAACCACACACCTCTACGCGGTGAGCAGTAGGCAACAATCTGATGATTGGCTGAGATGTGAAAAATTTAGATTGGGGGATAATAATATGTTTAGAATTACTCACAATGATGCAATTGAGCTGGAGCATCAGGTTAGAAGACTCTATGGATGTGATCGCGGCGGTGTCTCTGGAATGGCTGAAGCAGATTATTTTGAGGGACATCCGATTCAGGCGGCAGTTTTGGTTGTTTCTTATATTTATGCCAATCATCGTGAAAGTGACAAATATCAGTTCGATGAGCTTCTCAATAAATACGAGACTATTTTTGAGTATCCAGACGAAAATAATGCGGCTGGTGAGGTAGAAAATTATATCAAGAATCTTAGTGTAATTGTCGATCAGTACGTTTAATAACTGTTTGTTAGTGAGTGCTATACACATTCCAGAATAATAGAAAGGCTGAATCTTATGCCCAGAACCAAAGGCAGCAAAAACAAGCCCAAAGTGGTTAATGACTTTGCGTCCCAGATTGCAGAAAAGCAGTCTACTGTCGAATCTCTAAACACGGAAATTGCATCTATCACGGCGAACATTGATTCTCTGAAAGCTGAGCTGAAAACTAAACGTGTAGCTTTGAAGTCTGCCGAGAAGGAAGTAGGTAAGCTAGAAACAAGGAAAGCGAAAGAAGATCAGAAATCCGCCGAGGAAGCAAGAAAAGCAGAAGCGGAATCGGTTCTGAAAAAGTTGCTTGCCGAAGGCATGAGTGCCGATGAAATCCTCGCAAAACTGAAATAACAGGAAAAACCCGTGATGGACAGGCATGGCGCACCGTTCATCACGGGTTTTATGGTTATAAGAAAATACAGTTATCCGGCGGTAACATCAAACTGAAAATGTGCCGGAAGGTTGAACTTTTTGATAAATGCGTGGTGTTGGGTGTGGTAGTGCCGTAGGTCGTATCCCAGATGATGCAGTTCCAGCAACTTCACCAGCACCAGATTGAGGTGAATCCGCTTGGCCGCAGAAATCTGCGCCGCGTCCAACCCGCGCTTCGTCATTTGATAGACTTCATCACTGTCCAGCATCAGGTGGGATGTGAAAGCGTTAT
>ERZ773114.1638-NODE-1638-length-23284-cov-4.599079_pt1 | contig 23284 bp, 10 predicted proteins | sample MGYA00580564_ERZ773114 | MGnify/ENA primary metagenome ERZ773114 (study PRJEB29015, sample SAMEA2737836) | human gut metagenome | biome: human gut; feature: human-associated habitat; material: faeces | place: China | collected 2012 ... | reverse complement strand
GGGGAAGATTACTTTTTCGTACCCCTCGGCCGCCGTAGCGCGGGGATTGGCTTTGGCTTCCGCTTCGGTCGTCGTTTCCGTCACAATGGGCACTGCCAGGCCGACAACTCCATCGCCGGAGGTATACTTGTTCTCCTTGAATTCATAGATGCGTACCAAGTCGAGGTAGAACGAGGCCCGGTATGCGTAGGCAAAGCCGAGGACATGTTTGGTCGCGGTCGTGAGAGCTTCCGGGTCGATGGTGCTGATGATATCGTTGGCCGCCTTGATCCATGTGTAATAGTTTTTCCAGGGCAGGTCGCCGACTGCATAGTTGTCGCCGAGGGAGTTATTGGCACCCCATTGGCTGAACCAGTCGTAGCCCGTATCGCCCGTTATGACGATCTCACCGGCCGCAGAGTCCGTAGCGAGGTGGATGGCCGGCAGCGCGAAGTTCCAGTGCATCTTGTCATAGGCAGAAAGAGACCTCGGCTGTATCAATGCGGTGGGGATACCTTTCACCATAGCTTCGAGGGCTGTTGAAGACCCGGCGAGCTGGTCGGACGTAGCCCTGTCCGTCGGGAACGTCTCCTTGATGCACCCGCTGAGCAGTGCTGCCGAGGCAAGAGCCGCTATAGATATTTTCAGTATATTTTTCATATCCGAATAATTAGCTGGTTATGGATTTAGAATTGAATATTGATACCACCCGAGATGGTTCGGATCGGAGAGTAGGTCGCTGCGTTGGCAGTACCCAGAACACCCTGGCTGTCCGTATTGTCGGCGTAACGCGGATCCAGTCCCTTACGCTTGGACCAATAGAAGACGTTTTCGCAGGCAAGATAGATGCGCAACTTGCCGACTCCGAATTTCTGGGTGAATTTCGACGGCAGCGTATAGCCGAAGTTGATGTTCTGCAGAGTCAGGTAGCTGGCATCGGTCAGGAAACGGTCGGACGTATCGGTCGCATTCAGATCGCCGTATTGCAGACGGGGAATGTTCGAATTCGGATTCTCCGGTGTCCACGCTTTGAGCATATCCTTATGCCAGTTCACGCCGATGCTGCCGGTCGAGGTCGGAACGCTCATTGCCGCTGCGTACCCCGAGTCGTAGACTTTGCCGCCGATCTGGTAGTTGAAGTTGATGCCGAAATCGAATCCGAAGAACGAAACGCTCGTGCCGAAACCGCCGAACAGGTCGGGGATCGCATTGCCGCAGAGGTAATCGTCCGCTTCCGAGTATTCCGTGGTGGTAGTCCGGGTATCGCCCTCGTTCTTATACCACATGGAACGTCCGTCCTCCGAGACGCCTGCGTATTTCTTCATGTAGAAAGTATACATCGGCAGATCCTGTCCGTAGAAATAGATGCCGCTGGTGTAACCGTTGTAGCCGTCGACCTGCAAAGTGCGGCGCTCGGGCGGCAGCAGGGTGATTTTGTTCTTGAGGTGCGTCAGGTTCACGCTGATGTCCCACTGCACGTTTTTGCTGCGGATCGGGGTGAAGTTCAGGTCGATCTCGATACCCTTGTTCGACATGTCGCCGACATTGGCATAGTAGGACGAGTAACCCAGCGACGGAGCCGTGGGGAATGCCATCAGCATGTCGGTCGTCTTGCGGTTGAAGTACTCGATGCTACCCGATATGCGGTTCTGGAGCACGCCGAATTCGATACCGGCGTTGAAGTTGGTATTGGTCTCCCAGGTGATGTTGGGATTACCTTTCTCCAGGAATGCCACGGACATCTCTCCATTCGACGAAGCGAGCCGGTAGGTATCCACATAACGGTAGTCACCGATCTTGTCGTTACCCTGCGAACCGATCGATGCCTTGACCTTCAGCATGTCGAGCCAGCCGTGCGTCCCGGACATGAAATTCTCCTTGGTTACGATCCATGCGGCACCTACCGACCAGAAGTTGCCCCAGCGGTGCGAGGGATGGAAGCGCGACGAGGCATCGCGGCGGTACGAAGCCGAGAAGAAATATTTACCGTCGTAATCGTATTGCGCGCGGCCGAAATAGCCTTCATTATTATAGGTGATGACATACGAAGTTGCGCTCTGCTTGTCGATTACCGCACCGGCCAGTTCGTCGTTGTCGGGCGAGAACATGTTGGCCGTGCTGCCGTAAAGCAGGTACTGCCTGCGCTGGTAGTATTCATGGCCGAGCATTACATTGACATTGTGCTTGCCGATGACTTTGGTGTAGTTGAGGATCTGCTGAAGGTTGTGCGAGAAATCACGCGTATGGTATTTGCCTATGATACCGTTCTCATCGGCGAACTGTCCGAAATAGGGGTTCTGTACGGTCGTCCGGCGGGTCTCGTCGAGCGAAACACCTACATTGAAAGTGAATTTGAAATCCTTCAGGAACAATATGTCGAAGAATCCCGTGCCGTTGAAGGCATTGCCTTCCGAACGGTCGGTGTTCAGGCGGGAATCCGCCAGACCGTTCGCATTCGGCAGCAGGGGACGGGTCAAACCGGCGTTCATTCCGTCTCCGTAGTCGTACATCGTGATGCCGGCGTCGTTCTTCATGATATTTCCCTGCCCGTCACGGACGTAGAGGGGATAGATGGGGGCTACGGACGAGGTGAAGGCGAAGAGGTTGGCCGAAGAGTTTCCCTGCCCGTCCGCGCTCAGCGAATTGTAGGTGAAGTTGGCGTAACCGGCGTTGGCACCGACCTTCAGCCATTTTTTGGCCTGGTAATCGGCTTTCAGACGGGCGGTGTAGCGTTCCATATTCGAGTTTTCGGTGATACCTTCGTTATTCAGGTAGCCGAACGAGGCGTAGAACGTACTGCGATCCGTGGCGCCCGATACGCTCACGTTGTACTCCTGACGCATCGAAGAGCGGAAAGCAATATCTTCCCAGTCGTCGGGGGTAAGCAGGTAGTCCTGTCCGTTATAAACGACCCGGTTGCCCAGCGTAGCATTGGGATTGAGTTTCCCGTTTGTGCCGATAACCGACTGGCCGTCGGGCACGCTGTAAACCATGTAGCCCAGACCGCCGTCGTTCTTCGAGGCGGCCAGGTTCTTGTTGGCCATGGCGTGTGCCGTGCTCTCGCTCATGCCCTGTGACCGGTAGTAGCTGTTCAGGGCCGTGTAGTATGTTTCATAATACTGGGCCGGGTTTTTGATGTAGTCGTATGACTGCATCGCGCGCGAGTTCACACCCCACTTGGCATCTACCGTGACGGTGGCTTCCTGTCCACGGGCCTTTTTGGTCGTGACCATGATGACACCGTTGGCACCACGCGCACCGTAAAGGGCGTTGGATGCTGCGTCCTTCAGAACGGTCATCGACTCGATGTCGTTGGGATTCAGATTGTTCAGGTCTCCTTCGTAGGGAGTTCCATCCACGATCCACAGGGGGTCTTTCTCGGCGTTGATCGAACTGAATCCACGGATGCGGACGATCGGGTTGGCACCCGGTTTACCCGATTCGTTGGATATCTGGACACCGGCAACCTTACCGGCCAGCGACTGGGCGACGTTCGACTGCTGCGACTTTGCGATGTCATCCGCCTTGATGACGGTCGCGGAACCGGTAAACGCCTCCTTTTTGGAGGTACCGAACGCCACCACGATCACGTCGTCGATCGCCTGCGTATCTTCGTGCATAGTCACGTCGATGCGCGATTTGCCAGCGATGGGGAGCTGTTGCCCCACATATCCGATGAACGTCACCGAAAGGGTGCCGTCAGCCGGAGCCGAAAGTGAGTACTGGCCTGCCGCGTTGGTCGTAGTACCGATCGAAGTACCGTCTACCATGACAGTAGCGCCCGCAACGGGATTCCCGTTTGCGTCAGAAACTGTACCGGAGACCTGCTTGTTTTGGGCGAATGCATATGCGCCGAGCACCAAAACAGCAATTAACGATAGTACAATTTTTCTTACCATAAGCGTTAATTTTAATTGGTTTTTTAAAATAAAAAGCCAGTAGCCTGTGAGCAGGATTTTACGATTCTGGTAAGATGCTGAATATCATATATATAGATGATCAAACGCAAGGTTGCGATCCGGTTTTGAAAAGGCGCGGTAACTTGAAAGTTACCTGAGGGTGCGGTGTATAAAATTAATTTACAGCATATTAACGACTGCTTGCCATATATCTTGAGTTACCAATACATAACCGGGAAACGACTGGTAATGCCCTGCGATTCCCCGAAAATCAACGGGATGGAATAATATGACTCAATATAATCCAAAAAATCCGTATGGATTACAGTTGCCGGAACCCGTATCAGGATTTATCCGGGTAATTCCGCCGGGCATCGCGGCAATACTCCGGATGCCGTAACGCTATCCCGGGCATCATAAGCCCCCCTGCCGGAATCCCGGCAGCGACAGGGAGGGGCTATCAATACGCACACTGCTCACCGGACGGTACGGGCATAAAAAAACCCGGAAGCGTCACGACTTCCGGGCCCAGAAAATAAGTATTAACCACTAAAGCGGATTCTGGTCGGCCGCATTGATGTATGGATTGCTGTTCAGCTCGATCGACAGCGGAATCTGGTAGGTGAATTCCTTGCCGGCAGCCTTGACCAGCTTGTGCGTGTGGTTGGAGGATGCCGTACGGTCTACACCGACGTTGAAGCGCTTGTTGGTAAAGAATTCGTGCCCCTCACCCCAGAGTTCGATACGGCTCTGCAGGAAGATCTCCTTCAGCAGTGCTTCGCCCGTATTCGAGGACTTTGCATAACCCGAATCGCGCTTCGACACCAGGTCGTAAAGCGTCTGCTGGGCTGCGGAACTGTTGCCGCCGCGGGCTTCGGCCTCGGCCTTCAGCAGGTATGCCTCCGACAGGCGCATGTAGATTTCGTCAGCCTCGTAGGTCGGGGTGTTGAACTTGACGTTCGAATAGGCCGGATAGGTGAACTCCCCGACCGTGGTCTCGGTCGCATTGAAATTCTTCTTGCGGTAGTCGGTAGCTGCGATCTGGTTGTAGAGCTGGTCGTCGATAGCCATGTAGATACCCTTGTTGTTGGCATTGTCCACGGCCGTGATCGACATGAACGATGCGAAGGAACGGTTGCCGAGCGACGTGGAAGCAGCCCACGTGTAGCCCCAGATGGTCTCGGGAAGCGAGGTGCTCTGGAAACCCGAAGTCGTATACTGCTCCTCGTTCATGAGCGAGTAGCCTGCCGAAATCACCGCCCCGGCAGCATTGGCTGCCGTGGTATAATCGCCTGTGGTCAGCGCCACGCGAGCCAGCACCATGTTCGCAACCGTCTGGTCGATGTCCGCCGTCGAACTCTTGGGATCGTAGCCTTCCTGCTCGAACAGCGCGATGGCGTTCTGCAAATCGGTCGTGATCGTGCTGTAAACCTCGGTCGACGGGGTGCGTCCCTTGGCACCCTCGACGGTCAGATAGAGGGGGACACCCGCCTTATCCTTGCCGCCGTGCATGTAGTCGTCCTGGTAAACGCACATCAGGTAATAGTAAGCCAGCGCGCGGTAGGTCAGCGCCTGAGCCTTATATACCAGCGCCTTGCCCGTAGCATCGTCGGGAATCAGGTCGAGGATCTGGTTCGACTGATAGACGATCTTGTAGTAACAGTACCAGCGGTCTGCCGTATAGGCATTGGTCTGGGCACGGATGCTTTCGAACATATATTCGTCGGCAAACCAGTTGGTCAGTTTCGTGAGCACCATATCGTTGCCCTGCAAATCCATACCCAGATTCCAGACCATGAATCCGCGGTCGTTGGTCGTTGCCTGGCGGTTGCCGGTATGCATGTAGTTGACGGCTCCCTGCATCATGGGTGCGAGCACGAGGTCGGCATTCTCCTTGATCAGTTCGCTCAGCTGCTCATCCGACACCTGGCTGCCCGAAGGCTCGGTGTCGAGCTCGCTCGCACAGGATGCGAACAGGAGCACCGTAGCTATTGCGATGTAATATACTATGTTTTTCATACGCTAATATCTCGTTTATTATAAGTTCATCGTAATACCGAAAGTAAAGGTCTTCGCCTGCGGGAACCCGAATGCGTTCTGTCCTGCGTAAGCGGTACGCGGGTCGAAGCCCGTATGCGCGGAGGTGAAGTAGAGGTTGTCGGCGGCGAAGAAGACACGCAGCGACTCGATGCAGATCTTCGACGTCCAGCGCTTGGGCAGCGTATAGCCGACGTTGATCGTCTTGAGGCTGAAGTAGGAAGCATCGCGGTAGAGGTAGTCGCAGTTCGAACCTACGAAATTCCAGGTGCCGTTGAACATCAGCTTGGGGAATTTGGCATTGGTATGCTCCGGCGTCCAGGTGTTGCCCACGAGGTCTTGCGAGGCCGTAAAACCGGCACGTCCCGGACTATATACGTTGGCCGAGTTGCCGTCCCACTGGCGGCCGCCGATCTGGTAAGCCGCAGCCAGCATGAAATCGAAGTTCTTCCAGCGGAACGAGGTGCGAAAACCACCCGTCACGTCGGGCAGCGCATCGCCGATCTCATACTGCGTGGCTTCGTTGATATTGAAGGTCTTTTCACGGCCCGTAACCTTGCCTTCGCCGTCCACGACATCTTTCCAGAACGTCTCCTGGCCGGTTTCGGGATCTACGCCGGCAAACTTGAAGAGGTAGAGGTTGTAGTAGGACTTGCCTTTGCCGCGCAGGAACCTACCGCTGATGTAGTCGCCGCCCAACGCCGGGTTGCCCAGCTCCGAAGGATAGTCGATCAGGCGGTTGCGTGCGAACGAGGCGTTGACCGCGAAGTTCCAGTAGAGATCCTTATGCTTGAGGATGTCCACGCCCAGGTCGATTTCGAAACCGCGGTTAGCCAGGATACCGACGTTTTCCAAGCGGCTCGCAAGGCCCGTCGACGACGGGGTCGGACGGTTCCAGATCAGGTCGTGCGTACGGCGGTTATAGTAGTCGACCGTACCGTAGAAACGGTTCCACAGGCGGAAGTCGATACCCAGGTCGATCTGGTAGTTGCGCTCCCACGAAAGATTGCGGTTACCCGTGCTGGCTTGCGTAATGCCGATCTGGCCGTTGGTTTCCCCGATCGTCCAGAGGTTGGTGTAGGGATACGAAGCCGAAAGCTGGTTGCCGGCCACACCGTAGTTGACGCGCAGTTTCAGTTCGTCGACCCACGTAGCGTTGTCCATGAAGCTCTCGCCCTTGATACGCCATGCGGCGCCCACAGACCAGAAGTGGCCCCACTTGTCGTACTTGAAGCGCGACGATCCGTCGTAGCGGTACGAACCCGAGAAGAAATACTTGCCGGCGTAGTTATAGTTCACACGTGCGAAATAGCCTTCGATGGCGGTCACCACGGTGCTCGAGGTCGAGCCGTTGCTATACTGCGAAACGGCGTTGCCCAGTTCGGGGATGCCCGGGTAGAAAATATTTTTCTTGTAGGCGTCCACGACACGCTGGTCGGTCTTGCCGAACTCGTGGCCGATCAGTACGTCGAAGTTGTGGTGCTCCTTGATGGTCTTGTTCCAGTTGAGCATCTGCTGGGTATTGTACGAGAAATAGTTGTCGTTGTACTTCTCGACAAGACCGTTGTTGGTCGACGTGGCAGCCGTACCGTATTCATTGTTATAATAGAAGGTATCCATCCGGTACACGTTGTCCAGCGTGAAGTTGGCCGTGAACTTGAAATCCTTCAGGAATACGATCTCGCCGTAGAAATTGGCGTAGAGGTTGTCGCGAACCGAGTTGTTGATATCGCGGCTCATCGACTGCACGGGGTGCGCGAAGTTGTTGAACGAGTTGAACTGATCCTGCGTCGCACCGTAGGGCGAAAGGGTCGTGCCGTTGCCCTGTTCGTACATCTTCGTGCCGTCGGCATTGTAGCGGATGTTACCGTCCAGGTCGCGGGCGTAGTACGGCACGGTGGGGTTCTGCCACATCGTCCACAGGAACACGTTACCCGTGTTGGCACCCGAATAGCCGGGGCTGTCGATGTCGCGGCGCGAATACGAAAGGTTCGTCCCGACCTTCAGCCACTTGGTGGCCTGTGCATTGAAGGCGGCCCGGCCCGAGTAACGCTTGAATCCCGACATGATTACGTACGAGGGGTCTTCGAGGAAGCTGCCCGAAACGTAGTAGTCCATCTTGTCGTTGCCGCCGCTGATGCTCAGCGTGTATTCCTGACGGAACTGCTTGGTGAACAGGTAGTCGTCGTAGTTGTCGGCATAGAGCAGTTTCGCGTCGGAATTGAGCTTGCCCGTGGCGGGGTCGATCAGCGTCGTGCCGTCCGGGATCTTGTAGGCCATGTAGTTTCCGAGCACGCGCATGAGGTTGGTGTTCGCCGCATTGGCAAGCACAGCATGGCTCGCCCCCGGATTATTCGCCTCAAGGTAGTTATAAAGCCCGCCGTATACATATTCGTAATAGTCGCCGGGGTTCTGCATGGTCTCATGCTCTTTGATACCCTGCTGGTTCCAACCCCACTTGGCTTCGAACATGATGTTGGCCTTCTGGTTGCGCGTTCCCTTCTTCGTAGTGACGAAAACCACGCCGTTTGCGGCACGCGAACCGTACAGCGCATTGGCAGCGGCATCCTTCGACACGACGATCGACTCGATATCGAGCGGGTTGATCGTCGAAAGCGCCGACGAATAAGGCACGCCGTCGACGACGATCAGTGCGGTCTGGGTTCCGTTGATCGAACCGATACCGCGGATGATGATCGAAGCGTCGTCACCGGGCTGTCCCGTAGAGCTGTACGACTGCACACCGGTAACGGCGCCTTCCAGCATTCGCGAAGCGGAAGCAACGGTGGTCTTTGATATTTCACCGGCCGAAACCGATGCGATCGAACCGGTAAAATCCTTCTTCTTGATTTCACCGAAGGCCGTGATGACTACATTGTCGATCGCCTGTGCGTTCTCCTTGAGCGTCACCGAAACATGGGTGTGCCCGGCGATCGCGACGGTCTCGGTGTCATACCCGATGAACGAAACGACCAGTTTCCCGTTTGCAGGGGCTGCAAGCGAGAAGGTGCCGTTCGTACCTGTCGTGGTACCGATATGCTGGCCCTCGACCATGACTGTGGCTCCAGCCACCGGAGCACCGGCGGCATCGGTAACTGTACCGGAAACCTGCCTGTTCTGGGCGGATACGTATAACCCGCATACCAAAACGGCAATTAACGATAGTACAATTTTTCTTACCATAAGCGTTAATTTTAAATTAATTTTAAAATAAAAAGTTCACAAACAAAGATAAAGGATTGCTAACTCATTTGCAAATAAATTATTAAAAAAAATTAACACGGTTACAGCTATCTTTCAAATTAAGGTTGCCGGCTTACAATTTTTCGCACATAACGCCTGTGGTGATTACAATCTGCAATCGCCTTTTCGGGACATTTTTTGATTGTTTTGGGATTTTCCCCTGTGGGAAGGGGATGCAAGGGGTAAAAAAAGTGACTTAGGAGAGCCTTTTCGACGCATTCGGCATATCCGACGGCGTCCAGTCGGGGCACAGCAGGTTGATACGCTTAGAGAGGCGTTCCATCTCTCCGCTGATATGCGAATGGGTGATATTCGCATAGATCTGCGTCGTGCGTATATTCTTATGTCCAAGCAGTTTACTGATGGTTTCGATGGCTACTCCCTGCGAAAGGGTGATTGTCGTGGCGAACGTATGCCGGGCCGCATGGAACGTGATCTTTTTCGGAATCCCCGCTTCGGCGACAATCTTGTCGAGGCATTTATTGCACCACCCGTTGCTCGGAAGGTCGAATATCCGTCCGGAGCCCGATGCGGGCATGTATTTCAACAGGATATTGTAGGGCACGGTAAACAGCCGTACATTGACCTCAGACCCCGTTTTGCGGCGGGTCGTGTTGACCCACAGCTGTTTGTTTATTTTCTGAATATTCTGCGGCACCAGGCCTCGGATGTCGACATAGGACAATCCCGTGAAACAACTGAACAAAAACGTGTCCCTGACAAGTTGTAAGGTGAGGTCTTCGCTCTCGTACTGCATCATACGGGTTATCTCTTCCATGGTCAGGTAGTTGCGTGTTACGAATTCGCTCTGTAATTTGTAATTTGCGAAGAGATCCTTGTCCATATATCCCTTGCTGCGGGCCAGCATGAGGATATGTTTCAGGGCGATCATGTAAATCCAGATCGTGTTTTTTTTTATACCCGGCTTCCTTTGCGATATAGGCGTGGAAGCCCGTGAGAAATTCCCGGTTGAGCTCCTTGAACATCAGGTCTTTCCGGTCGTACTTGTCCCAGATGTAGTTTGCCAGATGCTTGCAGACGCACCTATATTTATAATATGTGGCCTTGCTGCGGCTGATGCCGACCATACGGTTGAATTCTTCGTTGTGCTGCCTGAAAAAGGCGAGCACGGTCTCCTGACGGAGGTTGGCTCCAAAGTACATCTCTTTGACCATCAAGGGGGTTACGAACGATTGTTCGTAGAATAACTTGTTGTAACACCTTTCGATGTGGTAGTGGATATTCGAAAGCTGTTCGTTGATCCTGCCTGCGGCATTGCTCCGCCCGGCGACACGCCCCATTCCGACATCCCAGTGTTCGGGTGCGACCGAGAGGCGCGTGGAAAACTGCGTCCGCTCCCCGTTGATCGTGATGCGCCCCATGATCGGGACGTTTCCATTCCGGAGAGGCGCGTTTTTCTTGATGTAAAACAATACATTAAACGTGTTTCTCATTGCTCAAATAACCTTTTGTGTTTAACCTAATAACAATATGCAAACCGCATTAAAGGTAATGATTAAGTAACCCCCGAATAACGTATTATTCGGTCTAAATATCTTATTGTACAGATGTTAGCCTGTGCGAAGCGGTTACTTTGTAGTAACACTGCTACAATCCGACATGGCATTTATGGAGATTCAAATGCCTTTTAATCAGTCTATTATGTTTGGATTAGCCAATTTTGCGCCAGAAAAGACCTTGTGCGCTGAATATCATGATGTTGTGTAAGTTAACGCACAATGATAACTTTTTATTTTAAAAAACCAATTAAAATTAACGCTTATGGTAAGAAAAATTGTACTATCGTTAATTGCTGTTTTGGGGATTTGCGCCGTTGCAATGGCCCAGAACCAGCAGGTTTCCGGTACAGTTACCGACGCTGCCGGTGCTCCGGTAGCAGGTGCCACAGTCATGGTGGACGGAACGACGGTCGGAACGACGACGAGTGCTGACGGCGCTTACTCGATTTCTGTTCCCAGGGAGGGTGTTCTGCTGGTGACCTTCATCGGCTATGAGCCCCAGCGTATTGCTGTCGCCGGAAAAACCCGTGTGAACGTCGTGATGAAGGAGGATACGCAGGCGATTGACGACGTGATCGTGGTAGCATACGGTACGGCCAAAAAAGAGGCCTTTACGGGTTCTGCTTCCGTGATGAAGGCCGAGGATATCGGCAAGCGCCAGGTATCCAACATTTCGAACGCCCTGGCGGGTGCCGTGGCCGGTGTGCAGGCTGTTTCGTCGAACGGACAGCCGGGTGAGAGTGCCAAGATCCGTATCCGTGGTATCGGCTCCATGTCGGCGAGCAGTGCTCCGCTCTATATCGTGGACGGGGCCCCTTACGACGGGTCGCTCTCGTTCCTGAACAGTGCCGATATCGAGTCGATCACGGTGCTGAAGGATGCCGCCGCGTCGGCCATCTACGGTGCCCGCGGTGCCAACGGCGTCGTGCTGGTCACCACCAAGCGCGGCAAGTCGCAGGATGCGACCGTGACCTTCGACGCCAAGTGGGGTACCAACTCCCGCGGTGTGCCCAATTACGACGTGATTTCCGATCCGGGCCTGTATTACGAACTGGGCTACAAAGCTTTGTACAACAGTAAGTTCTATGCCGGGAGCTCGGCGGCGGATTCGCGCGCGTTTGCCAACTCCGCCCTGTTCGACTCGACGAACGGCGGTACGGGTTACAACGTCTACACGCTTCCCGAAGGCCAGACGCTGATCGGTGCCAACGGCAAACTCAATCCCAACGCCAAACTGGGCTACTCCGACGGGCAGTATTACTACACCCCCGACGATTGGTACGACGAGCTGTTCGGCAGCGGCAACCTGCGCCAGGAGTACAACGTCTCCATCGCGGGTGCTTCGGAACGCCTCAACTACTACCTCTCGGCCGGTTACCTCGACGATTCGGGCATCATCAAGAATTCGGGCTTCACCCGTTATTCGACCCGTATGAAGGCCGATTACCAGGCCAAGAAGTGGCTGAAGGTCGGTGGCAATATCGGTTTCTCGCACGCTATTACCAACTCCCCTACGGGGCAGACCGACTGGGGTTCGTCGGGCAACCTGTTCTACCTGGCCAACATGATTGCCCCGATCTACCCGATGTATGTGCGCGATGCCGATAAGAAGATCATGTACGACGAACACGGCAATAAGATCTACGACTCGGGTGTGAATACCAACCAGATACGCTCGTTCTCGGGCGGTGCCAACCCCATGATCTCGATCGACCTGGATCGCCACCGCACCTATACTGATGCGATCAACGGCAACTGGTTTGCGACCGTGACGCCCGTCGAGGGGCTGAACGTCACGGCCAACATCAGTGCCAGCGCCATCAACCGCCGTGCGAACCACCTTTATAACTCCTACTACGGTTCCTATATCGGCAAAGGTTCGGTCTCCGTTGCGCAGTCGCGTACGTTCGGCGTCAACCAGCAGTACCTGGCTTCGTACAAGAGAACGTTCGCCCAGAAGCACAACTTCGACGTGCTGGTCGGCTTCGAGAACTATTCGCTGAAGATGCAGTACCTCTCGGGCAGCAACACCGACCTTTACAATCCCAATGTAGGGGAGCTGGACAACACGATCTATGAGACCCCGCAGGTTTCGTCCTACACCGATACCTATTTTACAATGGGTATTCTCTCGCGTGTGCAGTACGACTACGACGGCAAGTATTTCTTCTCGGCATCCTACCGCCGCGATGCTTCGTCGCGCTTCCATCCCGACCACCGCTGGGGTAACTTCGGTTCCGTGGGTGGTGCATGGCTGCTGACCAAGGAGAACTTCCTGAAGGATGTGAAGTGGCTCAACATGCTGAAACTGAAGGCTTCGTATGGTATCCAGGGTAACGACGACCTGCTCGATCCCAGCGGTTACAGCAACTACTATCCCTACCAGGATCAGTATTCGGTAGGCCGTGTCGACGGCGATTTCTCGTTGACGCTCAACTACAAGGGTAATAAGAACATTACGTGGGAGTCCTCGCACTCGCTCAACGTGGGTGTCGAGTTCGGCCTTTGGGACGACCGCCTGAGCGGTAGCGTCGAGTATTTCTCGCGCAAGACCTCGGACATGCTCTACTACAAACCCGTACCTCCTTCGCTGGGTTACTCGCGGCAGCCTATCAACGTGGGTTCGATGCGCAACGCCGGTGTCGAGATCCAGCTGTCCGCCGGGCTGCTGCGCTATAAGAATTTCTCGTGGGATCTGGATCTCAATATGACGCACTACAAGAACAAGATCCTCTCGCTCGACGGCGACGTGCCCGAGACGGGACTGGTTTACTCGATGGCGATCCGCGAGGTGGGCGGCTCGATGTACGACTCCTACCTGAAGACCTATGCGGGTGTCGATCCCAACACCGGTAAGTCGCTCTGGTACGTAGACCCCGACAACGGCGATTATTCGACCACGGATGTTTACGACAACGCCCGCCAGGCCCGCCAGGGCAGCACGCTGGCCAAGGTGAGCGGCGGCTTCGCTACTTCGCTGAGCTTCTACAGCGTGGATATCTCGGCACAGTTCGCTTACCAGCTCGGTGGCAAACTCTACGACAACACCTACCACGAATTGATGCACTACGGCGATAACCTGGGTATGAACTTCCACAAGGACGCCCTCAAGGCCTGGACGCCCGAGAACCCCAACACGAATGTCCCGCGCCTGAACTCGTCCGACGATTCGAACCAGAAATATTCGTCGCGCTTCCTCGTAAGCTCCGACTACCTTTCGGTCAACAATGTGACGGTAGGCTATACCCTTCCCAAGAAGTGGTCGAACAAGATCGGCCTGGGCAGCATCCGCATCTATTTCTCGGGTGACAACCTTGCCGTCTTCTCCGCCCGCGAGGGTCTCGACCCCCGCATCGTATTCGGCGGTACGGGTACTGCGGACAACACCTCCTATTCGGCCCTGCGTACCATTTCGGGCGGTATTAACCTGACGTTCTAATTTTGGCACAATCAAATAACAACGTGTATATGAAAGCAATCAATAAAATATGGGTATTTGCCCTGGGGACGGCGGTTATGGTCTCCTGCTCCGACCTCGATACGTTCCCCGAGAGCGGTATTGTGACCGAGGATCAGAAAAAGGAGGTCGTGGAGGACAACCCCGAACGTCTGCAGGCGGATATCAACACTCTGTCTTCGATCTTCACGAAGCTCCTGCCCAACTGGGCCGGAGGTAGCGCCACGCCTTTCCACAACGACTTCAGCTATCCTGCCGTATGTATCGCCACCGACGGCAACGGTGCCGACATGGTATCGGACAACAGCGACTACGAGTGGTTTTCGGTTGCGTTCGAGTATTCGGATCGCAACGCCAACTATGCCGTGCCCATGTTCACCTGGAATTTCTGCTACAAGCTGAACAAGCAGGCCAACGACATCCTGGCTACGATCCCCGCGGATACCGAAAACCAGACGCTTATCTACTACCGCGGCCAGGCTCTGGTGGCGCGTGCGTTCGCCAACTTCACGCTGGCGCAGCGTTTCCAGTTCACCTACAAGGGCAACGAGGACAAACCGACGGTACCCATCGTGACGTGGGACATGCCGGCCGAGCGTGCCGGTGCGAACCCCCGTGCCACTAATGCCGAGATCTACAAGCTGATCTACGACGATCTGACGCAGGCCATCGCCGACCTCGAGGGTTTCCAGCGCACGAGCAAGGCCGCCGCCGACCGGAACGTGGCTTACGGAATGCGTGCCCGCGTGAACCTGGTGATGAACAACTGGGGCGAAGCTGCCACCGATGCCGAAGCTGCCCTGAGCGGCTACACGTTCCTCTCCAAGGATGACGTGTCGGCTCCCGGTTTCAACAGTGCCAACTCCCCGTCGTGGATCTGGGCCGGCATCTACAAGGCTGCCGACACCCCCGCCAACTACCGCAATATCACCTGGGGCGGACACCTCTGCTCCTTTGCCCGCGGTTATACCACCAGCCAGGGTTTGTATAAGCGTATCAATTCGCTGCTTTACAACATGATCCCCGATACGGACGTGCGCAAGGGATGGTGGATCAACGCCAGCCTCGAATCGCCGCTGCTCGACCACATGGACTGGGACGGCGTGACCGGCTCGGCCATCAGCTCGCTGGCGATTCCCAATGTCAAGCGTGCCTTCCAGCCCTATACCAACGTGAAGTTCGCGCCTTATGAAAATAAGTGCGGTACGGACATCAACGCGGGCGACTGGTGTATCATGCGTGCCGAGGAGATGCTTCTCATCCAGGCCGAGGCCATGGCCATGGGCGGCAACCTCGGCGGCGGCAAGTCCCTGCTCGAGAATTGGGTCAAGACCTACCGCGATCCTTCGTATTCGTGCGCCGCCACGACTCCCGAGGCTTTCCAGAGCGAGATCTGGTGGCAGCGCCGCGTCGAGTTGTGGGGCGAGGGCCATGCCTATACCGACATCATGCGTCTGAAGAAGAACCTCGTGCGGTGCACGACGGACGGCAAGTCGGACTTCCCCGATGCCTGGGCGTTCAACATCGCGGCGACGGACGGTATCCTGCTGATGCGTATCCCCACCGGGGAGACCAACGCCAATGCGGCTATCGACCCTGTCAAGGATAACAACAACGAGGGTACGTTCCCTGTTAACGGCAGCGGAGCTGGTTTGACCGACGGATGCGTAGTTAAATAAGTTTTGAACCGGATAACATCGACAAAATATGAAAACACTCAAGAGTTTATTATATGTGTTCCTGGCGGCGTTCCTCTTCGTGGGGTGTAACGACGACGAGAACTTCAACCCCGGGGAACCCGAAGATCCCGATTGTTACAGCGTCTATTTCCCTACGCAGGAGAATATAGGTTCCAAGGAACTCGACCCCGCGGCTCCGACCGAGATGACGTTCACCGTACGCCGCCTGAAGAGCGAGGGTGCGATCGTAGTTCCCGTGGCCGTAACGTCGAGTGAGGAGGGAATCTTCGTTCCCTCGCAGATCGAATTTGCCGACGGGCAGGAGGAGACGACCTTCAGCATTCAGTTCCCGCAGGCCGAAATCGGTACCACCTATAAATGCGAGGTCAATATCGAGGACAAGAAGTACGCCTCCGTCTATGGTGAAAAAGCCACGGGCTTCGCCTTCAGCGTGACCCGCGTGAAGTGGAACAAACTGACGGGCAAAGGCGGCGAGACCAAGGGCAAGTGGCGCGACGACATCATTTCGACGCTGTTCAATACCGCCAACCCCAACGCCGAGGTCGACGTGGAGATTTACGAGCGGGCCGACAAACCCGGTTACTACCGCATGAATCCCTTTACGCAGGATTTGATCCGGGCCCTCTTTAACGGAACCGCACAGGCTTGCACCGAACCCAATATCATTATCGACGCCACCAACCCCGATGCCGTGTGGATCCCTTACCAGACGACGGGCGTGACGCTCGGAGGTGACGGCGAGATCGAAATTGCTTCGAAGGTCAATGCCAACTTCTCCTCCGTGAGCGAGTCGGCCAGCCTCTACGGTACGCTCAAGGACGGTATTATTACCTTCCCGGCCACCGGCATCATGGTGAACTTCACGGTCTCCGGCGGGTGGTACGGCGCCAACGGCAGCGGTCTGCAACGGATCATGCTTCCGGGTGCCAAGGCATACGACTATACGCTCGCACTGACGAACACCGAGCCTGCGGCCGGTGTGGTCAAGGTCGGCTTCAAGTTCGGTGCGGACGTGGCCAAGGTGAAATACGCGTTCTTCAACGGCTCGATGAGCGACGCGTTGGCCGACGTCCGTTCGGGCGAGATCGAATCGGGTGAGACCCCTTCCACCGAAATCACGGCTTCCGGCACGGTTTCCGCTTCGTTCGACGATACGGGCGTTTATTCGATCGTCGGCAATATGTACAACACGGCCGGCGAACTGGTAGGGCGTTCGTTCCTCTCGTTCGGGTACGTCAAGTCGGGTGAGGAGTCCCAGAATGCGGTTATCCTTTCGGTAAGAACCGAACTTTCCTGGGAAAAAGAGGCGTTGGGCTATACCCCCGAGAATTCGATCAAGGCGATCCTGTTCGGACAGAATATCCAGTCGGGTTATTGGGGTTTGTTCAAGACTTCCGACCTGGCAGGCCTGAGCACGGCACAGTTGGGACAGGTTGCCAAATCCTCGGGCGATGCGTTCACGGAAGAAGAACTCGCGAAGATCAACGGCAAAGAGTCTTTGGTTCCGTTCCTCGTCGGCCTGAACAGCGGTACGAGCTATACGCTCCTGGTTTCGGCTTTCAACGGGTATTTCTCCAAGGTCTATGCCGTCGAGCAGACTACCGCCGGTAAGGAAGACCCCATGCAGCAGAAGTATAAATTCGACGACGTCAAGGGTGAGGTGAGCAAAGACGATCTCTTCAATACGACGTGGAATTACTATGCCGTGGATGCATTCGACGAAAATGATGCCACCAACCGCCAATACCTCGGCAAGGTCACGTTCAGTGAGAATGCTGACGATCCTAATTACGTCAAAGTCAAGGGACTTTCGTCCTACCTTGCTTCGAATCTGGATACGAAAGACGACACGTTCCTGGCAAAGTACAACGGACTGGTCAGCCCGATGCCGACCTGCCACATCGGTATGTTCAAGACCTATCATGTCGGCAACATGTTCACCTACGAAGAGAATCCCACGGGAATAAATGGCAGCCAGGGTTGTCTCTATGCAGGCTATGTCGATGACGGAATCCTTGCATTCGTTCCGAACCCGAATTATGTGACGCAGGGCTACACCTTCAAAGGTATCTATTGGGGTGGTTTCGGCAATTATGATCCAACCACGGGCAAATTCATGAATTTGGCTGCCGATCTGGTACAGTTCGACTACCTGATGCTGATAAATCCCGCAAACGACCCCAATGCGGTAACTGCCGCGGCTGTTGCCCGGGAGCTTGAGGTACGGCCGGCCAACAATTTCGTCGAACTGCGCGGGCCCGAATTGATTCAGGTACTTTGGAGCGAGCAGACCGGCAAACCTGTCAACCGTGCAACATTCGGCGGTTACGGTATGCAGCCCGACCTGGGCGTGGCCGATGCGGTCGCGACCTTCAGCGAGGGCAGTATGCCCCAGGCTCCGGGGGCGATCGTGATGATCGGCAAGAAGGTATCCTTGAAGTAACCGATTCCGGCAATGTTGGAATAATTATCGGGAGGAGCCGGCTCTGAGGGGTCGGCTCCGCCCTCTAAAAACCGATAGACTATGGCTGATAAAAAAATTCTACTTTTCGCCGTGCTGTTGCTGGCGGCGTGTACCGCCGATCCGGCGATGGATGGTGCCGACGGCGGGAATTCTTCTGCGAATACCGCAGCCGCCGCGAAGCTGATCAACACGCCTTACGATGCCAAGCAGGGGTCGCTGATCGTTTGTTTCGACGATGCTGCCGTGCCGACCATCGAGGCTACGGCGGCTTCCTTCGCCGCAACGCGCGGCGATGCCGGGGACGCTGCCGTACTGACCCGTTCGGGCATTGCCCCGGTCGACGAAGTGTTGCAGGGGCTTGAAATCACCTCCCTGCGCCGTGTGTTCCCCTACACACCCCGCCATGAGGAGCGTACGCGTGCCGCAGGCCTGCACAAGTGGTATGTCGTGACTTTCGACGAGCAGGCCGACCTCGAAGCCGCCGCCCTGAAACTGGCCGCCGTGGCCGAAGTCCGGAATGTCGAGTTCAACACGAAGCTTTATGTGACCTCGGTAGGGCCGCGCCGACCGCTGACGGCTGCCGATATGGCTGCCACCCGCGCCGCAGCCGCGGGGCGGTTCAACGATCCGCAGCTTTCCCGCCAGTGGCACTACAACAACAACGGCGACAAGACCGTTGCCTCGACGTCCCGCGCCGGGGCCGACATCAACGCCCAGGATGCCTGGGCGATCACGGCCGGTAACCCCGGCGTGGTGGTTGCCATCGTGGATCAGGGCGTGAAATATACGCATCCCGACCTTGCGGCGAACATGTGGATCAATACGCAGGAGAAAAACGGGGCTACGGGTGCCGACGACGACGGGAACGGCTATATCGACGATATTTACGGGTATAACTTCGTCACGCGCGGTGCCGTCTCCTGGGATCGCGAGGTCTGGGTCGGCGGCGAGAACAAAGGCGATTCGGGGCACGGGACACATGTGGCCGGTACGGTGGCCGCCGTCAATAACAACGGCGTCGGCGTTTGCGGCGTGGCTGGCGGCACGGGGCGCAACGACGGGGTGAAACTCATGTCGTGCCAGATATTCTCGGGCAACGACGCCACCTCGGGGGCTATCACCACTTCCGCCGAAGCCATCAAGTATGCCGCTGACAACGGAGCTGTGATCATCCAGTGTTCGTTCGGAAGCAAGGCCGGAACCTATACTTCGGACAGCGCCTATGAACGCGGCTCGGGCGTGCAGTACAATGCCATCAAGTATTTCATCGAATCTCAGAACTGCGATGCCGTCGACGGCGGCGTGGTCATCTTTGCCGCCGGCAACGATGCTACTGCCATGTCGGGCTACCCGGGGGCTTACCACGATTATATCTCCGTGACCTCCTTCTCGCCCGATTACCTGCCGGCCTATTACACCAATTACGGCCCGGGCTGCAATATCTCGGCTCCCGGCGGCGACTATAAGATCAGTGCCGATGCGGCCAAGACCTACGCCGAAGTCCTGTCGACGGTTCCTTCCGAGTTGTCGGAATACAACGGTGCCGATTACGGCTTCATGCAGGGTACGTCGATGGCCTGCCCGCACGTTTCGGGCGTCGCGGCGCTCGGGCTCTCCTATGCGCTGGAAAAGGGAAAGAAATTCACGCTCGACGAATTCAAGACCATGATCCTCACCTCGGTGAATGATATGGAAACCTATCTCGATGGTTCGAAAACCGGCCTTGTACTGGCCGACTACCGCAAGAAGATGGGTACCGGGTCGATCGACGCGTACCAGCTGCTCATGCAGGTCGAAGGGACACCCTGCCTGCGGGCCAAGGTCGGCACCAAGCAGCTCGTGGCCCTGACCAAATATTTCGGCGGCTCGGCTTCGAACCTGACCTATCTGCGGGTCGAGATGACGCGGGAGAATATGGATAAGCTCGGCATCACCGAGGCTCCTTCGATCTCCTACGGCAAACTGATGATCCACTGCACCAAACCCGGTGTCGCCAAGATCTCCGTCACGGCTATTGCCGGCGGCGGGAGTGTGGGCGGCGGCAGTTCGATGGGCGGTCAGGAGATCACCAAGGAATTCGCCGTCATCGCCCGCGCGACGGAAAATGCGAACGGAGGTTGGTTATAATAAACGATAAGATCATGAGAAAAACTCTTTATACCTTATTCGCCGTGCTCGGTTTGTGCATGTTCGCCGGCTGCGGCTCTTCGTCGAAAGGCGACGACGCTTCGCCGCTGGCCAAGCAGCTCGTGGGCGAATGGCACCTCGTTTCGTGGAACGGGGCAGCCCCCGGCGTATTCGATGCTTACGTGTCGTTCGCTTCGGATAAGACCTTCGAAATCTACCAGCAGATCGAGCAGGTCGGATACCAGAAATACACGGGTTCCTACCTGATCGGCAACAAGATGCTTTCGGGTAAATACAGCGACAATACGCCCTGGGGCAGCTCTTACGAAGTGTCGTTCGATGAGTCGGGCAATACGCTCACGCTGGTGAGCGATCCTTCGGTGGGCGAAGTGAGCGTCTATACGCGCGCTTCGATACCCGTGTCGGTCAAGGGCGGAGCCACGGTCATGAAGGCCTCTTCCCGCGCCGCCGGCCCGCTGCTGTTCTGACGACCCGGTTTTTCTGTAAAACTTTCTGGAAATGCCTTCTGCAATTCGCAGAAGGCATTTCCCATGTTGCGGACTTGTGCGGGTTTTACTTGAAAATAGGCACCGAAACATCGCTTGTTTTGCCCTGGGAGAAACAGAAACCCTTGATTCCAAACGGAATCAAGGGTTTCTGTTTCTTTTGTGGTACCACCAGGAATCGAACCGGGGACACAAGGATTTTCAGTCCTTTGCTCTACCAACTGAGCTATGGCACCATTCTATATGAATAGTGCTATATATCAATGATTTACGCATAGCCCGTTCGTCCCTTGTTTCTGTCTTTTCGTTGCGGTTTAACTGGCGGTTTAACTCTAAATTTAACCGAGGAAATTAGTAAATGGTTGATTATTTGATGAATAAATTGAATTGCAGTTTCATCAGTATAGGCCACGAACTATGGCCGTAACTCGTGGAGAAAAACGTGCGGGAAAATTTTCCCCTGCTCCCTGCTCTCTCCTTTTAAGAATGTTGTGTTGCTTTTGTTAATATATTTATTCAATATTGTTTTTTGAATGTATTGAGTTTGATAAAACAATCTCAATATAAGTTGGGTCATTCAATAGTATATCATCAATACACCAATCTTTATAAAACTTCACGTTTGTCAGTTTTGCAGTGTCTTTAACGAATTGAGATGGACGTAAAATTTCAAATATGATCGAAGTAAATTCTCTTTGTAATTTATCTATGTGTGGAATGTAGGGTTCAATATCATCTCGTTTATATAAATCATAACTGAACACTAAAAAGTCTAAAACAATATTTCTAAAACCTTGATATGCCAAAGGTTTTTCATTGCCATAACCATTCTTTTTATTAGGGAAATAAAATCTGCCTATTTCAATTTGTGTAGATAACATGGGTAAAAGTTGATCTCGTTTTTCTGCAAATTTCGCATGTGAGTTCTTCAAACAATAATTCAAATTTGATAGAATTGAAATGGTTTTTGAATACCATTCCAATACCTCACAATAATAAGCTCTTTTTATCTGGGATATAAAAAGCTGGTAGTTAATCCATTGGTTTGGAACACAAGTTAATTGTACAGATAAATCAGAACTTTTGAAATTTGTTTCACCGATGCAAGTGAGTAAGCAAATGAATCGACCAACACCAAAAGCACCATCTAAAATTCTTTGCTGAGCCCATACTTCAACACATCGTTCTCTTGTGGAAGTTTTTGCAGGTACATGAAATTTTGGCTTTCCTGCACCAAGATCAAAAATGAAATCCGTAGGAACTGAAATTGACTCTCCGTCAAGTTCAACAGCATTCATTTGATTTGTAGGCTCTACTAACAAATGCATAGAGTATAAATGGCCTACAAGTGTTTCAAAATAATTTCCAGAGTTCTCTTTTACACCATTGACAAGGTCTGCGCAAATACAATAGTTCATACAGATTGAATAAAGTGTTGCGGTAATTTCATGAGAATTTTGATTTATAATGGTGTGATTTTTTATATTATTCCAAAGAATATCAGCATTTGAAATACCTTGTGAATTTATTGCCAACCCTTCGTTATATAAATCGATATTTACTGGACGAGAATAAGCCTTTTTTCCACCCATAAGTTGAAAAACAACATAATTTTTTCCCATACATGTTGTGGTACTTGTTATAGGTAATTGAGACATTCTACTAATCTCAGAGAGACAAATATCATTAATTTCTTTAAAAAGATCCGTGACATTTGAATTCAGTAGAGATTGGCTTGAAGTAGATTTTAATTGGTTGTATTTATTTGCAATTATATGTGTAGGCATAAAAAACTCCTTTGCTATTCAGAGAGATTCTGAGGATCCATTAAAAGTAAATAAGGTTCAATGTTTAGTGCCTCTGCAATGTGTTGAATATTTTCAATAGAAATATTTCTACGTTCTCGTTCAACTGCACTTATATATGTGCGATGAAGACCGGCTAATTCTGCAAGATATTCTTGTGAATATCCACATTTATTTCTGTAATAACGGACATTGACCGCAAAATAATGGATTAAATGCATCTGATCACCTCATAATATGTTGTTACTCTTTGATTATAGGAAAAGAATACAATAAGTCTACAGACAATATGTCACTATACTGATTATGCTTTTTGATAATGGGGAAATGTGCATAAATTTACTATGAGATTTATAAATACATAATTATGAATTTAAAGGAACACGAATATGACAATCTTAAATATAAATATAAATGATTTTGGTGGAACAAATCATCACATAGAGAAAGTTAAAAATAAATACGGAAAAAGATGGTATATTAGTAAATGGGATGCTTGGAATCAGCAGACCGACTGTATATGAGCTGTTGAAGAAAAATGAATTCC
>ERZ773114.1634-NODE-1634-length-23301-cov-3.808526_pt1 | contig 23301 bp, 19 predicted proteins | sample MGYA00580564_ERZ773114 | MGnify/ENA primary metagenome ERZ773114 (study PRJEB29015, sample SAMEA2737836) | human gut metagenome | biome: human gut; feature: human-associated habitat; material: faeces | place: China | collected 2012 ... | reverse complement strand
GTTTTGTGCAATTTGACAGACCCAAAATTGAAAACCACCTTTTGACACCCGAATCCTATGAATCTTATGAATTATAAAATGCCGTCCATTCCTGTCCGGCATTTTTTTTATTCTTATGTAAGTAAACTAAGTATCATCTGGGCAGTCTCTGTCAGTCCCGTCCCGTTATCCATACTTCTCTTTTGCATATAGCGATGAGCTTCCTCCTCTGTCAGGTTGTTACGTTCCATCAAGAGTGCTTTTGCTTCACTGATCAGATTCATCTCTTTCTCCGACCGCTCCTTCGGTTTTTGTCTTGCCTTTTTCCGTCTGCGTGTAATCGTGTATTCCATCATTTCAACGGTCTGGAGCAGTTCATTGATCTTTAGCGGTGTCGATAAACAGACCAGATTTTCCACATCACGCTCACCACAGTTTCCCGGTGATGCCACGAGCAGCATTTCAAACTGAGGGGGGAGATATTCATGTAATTCCGTATACATCATATCCACAAAACGGTAACCACATACCATGATCCCTCCGTCCAGTTCATTTGCATTCTGTAAAGCCTGGGCGCCTGTCGTGCAGACGGCATCCACATGATGACCGTTCTGCATCAGGATCTTTTTGATATTACGCGCAGTATCCTGTTTCGGAAATGCAACGATAATGTTTGTCAAATCTTTTCCCCTTCATTCCTATATCAGATTTTATACAGGTAATTATTGATCTCCCAATCGGAAACCTGCGCACGATAATCTGCCCATTCCGATTTTTTGGCCTCAATATATTTTTCCGTCGCGTGTCTGCCCAGCACGTTCTGTAAATATTCGTCTTTTTCAAATTCTGCAAGTGCCTCTCCAAGGTCAGCCGGAAGTTCCTCGATACCGAGTTTATTTTTCTGTGACATACGCATCTCAAAAACATTTTCCGTCACTGCTGCCGGCGGCTCAATCTGATTCCGGATACCATCAAGTCCTGCCTGTAAGCACACCGCAAGTGTCAAATACGGATTGGCTGCGGAATCCGGACATCTGAGTTCCACCCTTGTACCCTCGCCTCTTGTAACCGGAATACGGATGAGTGGGCTGCGGTTTGTCACAGACCATGCAATATAGATTGGTGCCTCATATCCCGGAACCAGACGCTTATAGGAATTAACAAGCGGATTGGTAATCGCCGCCATTCCTTTCATATGTTTCATCAGACCGCCGATAAACCAGTATGCTTCTTTGCTGAGTCCTAACTCGCCGTCCGGATCGTCAAAAATATTTTTTCCGTCCTTGCAGAGTGACATATTCACATGCATACCGGAACCGTTGATTCCAAATTTCGGCTTTGGCATAAAACTTGCAAACATTCCATGACGTTTTGCGATCGTTTTGACAGCCAGTTTAAATGTCATGATATTGTCTGCTGTTTTGACCGCCTCATCATAACGGAAATCGATCTCATGCTGTGCCGGTGCAACCTCATGATGGGAAGCTTCAATCTCATATCCCATATCCTCTAACGTCAGCACCATATCACGTCTCGCATTTTCACCCAGATCGATCGGTCCAAGATCAAAATATCCGGCACGCTCCGTGCTGATCGTGGTCGGCTGCCCATCCTCATCCTGATTAAACAGGAAAAATTCACATTCCGGTCCGACATCAAAACGATATCCCATCTGCGTTGCATCTTCCACTGCCTTCTTTAAGATATAACGCGGATCACCCTCAAAAGGTTTTCTGTCCGATGTATAAACATCACAGATGATCCTTGCAACCTTTCCCTGCTGCGGACGCCACGGGAAAATTACAAACGTGTCAAGATCCGGATACAGATACATATCCGACTCCTCGATACGGACAAATCCCTCAATGGACGAACCGTCAAACATACATTCATTACTTAATGCTTTCTCTAACTGACTGGACGTGATCGCCACATTCTTTAAAGTTCCAAACATATCCGTAAACTGCAGACGGATAAATTCCACATCCTCTTCCTCTACCATATTAAAGATATCCTGTTTCGTATACCTGCTCATCAAAAATCACTCCTTCTTCATATACTGCAACACTTTATCGTAAGCCATCGGTCCTCCAAATAAATCGAGTGCGCTTCCAATGGTCACGTTCAATCTGTTATTCCCCAGTTTCTTCAGTTCCAAAAGGTCTTCAAAACTGCCAACGCCCCCGGCATAAGTGACCGGTATCTTTCCCCATTCGCCGAGCATCTTTACCAGTTCCTTTTCAATCCCTTTTGCTTTTCCTTCGACATCCACAGCATGGATCAGGAATTCATCACAATAGGATGAAAGTTCGTCCAATAGTACGGTGCTGACCTCTTCATCTGTAAACTCCTGCCATCGGTCTGTCACTATATAATAGGTATCTTCTTTTTTTCTGCAGCTTAAATCAAGCACTAAACGCTCCCGTCCCACTGCAGCATTTAAGCGTTTTAAATTATCATAATTGATCTTTCCATCCCGGAACACATACGAAGTAACGATCACATGACTCGCTCCGGCATCCAGAAACTCTTTTGCATTTTCTGCTGTAACTCCACCACCGATCTGAAGTCCGCCGGGATATGCCCGCAGTGCATGTTCTGCCTGTTCACGCGTCGCTTTGTAATACTCACTGCTCACCGGATTCAAAAGAATAATATGCCCTCCTTTGATTCCTTCTTTCTGATACAGCTTTGCAAAATAAGCGGCATCCTGCTCCGCCACAAAATTCTCCGCTGCCTGGTCTCCGGCATCCTTTAAACTTCCACCAACGATCTGTTTAACTTTTCCGTTATGGATGTCGATACAGGGACGAAACTCCATAATTTTCCCCCTTTTTCTTCTCTTCTTTTTTCACAGAATAACATATTTTATCTGTGATGTTCTCTTTTATTTAGGTAAAAAATGGGCGACGTATGCCCGTGCTCTGGCCCCGTCGCCTAAAGCCATCATATCACACATCAAATCATTTGTGAACCATAATTTCTATAAGGTTTTTTCACACGTTTTATTATTATTTCTAATATATATCTATTTTTATAAATTCACACTTATATCTCATTGACAGAGTATTTTTTTTTTGCTATGATACAGAAACTAATATATCTTTTTCATACAATTCAATAAGAAGAAAGTGAGGAAAATAAAATGGGAACAATTATTGGTGAAGGTATTACTTTTGATGATGTGTTATTAGTTCCACAGTATTCAGAAGTTACACCAAACATGATTGATCTGACAACGCATCTTACAAAAAAGGTCGTTTTAAATATTCCTATGATGAGCGCTGCCATGGATACCGTTACAGAACACAGAATGGCCATTGCAATGGCAAGACAGGGCGGTATCGGTATTATCCACAAAAACATGTCGATCCAGGCACAGGCCGATGAGGTAGATAAGGTAAAGCGTTCTGAAAATGGCGTTATCACGGATCCATTTTACCTTTCCCCGGATCATACATTACAGGATGCCGAAGATCTGATGCGCAAATTCCGCATCTCCGGTGTGCCGATCTGCGAAGGTGGCAAATTAGTCGGTATCATCACAAACCGTGATTTAAAATTCGAGACAGATTTTACCAAAAAGATCAGTGAAAGCATGACTTCCGAGAATCTGATCACAGCTCCGGAGGGCATCACTTTAGAGGAAGCAAAAAAGATCCTCGCAAAAGCAAGAAAAGAAAAACTTCCGATCGTAGATAAGGATTTCCACTTAAAAGGACTGATCACGATCAAAGATATTGAAAAACAGATCAAATATCCGCTCTCTGCCAAAGACGAGTTAGGCCGTCTGCTCTGCGGTGCCGGTGTCGGTATCACAGGAAACATGATGGAACGTGTAGAAGCTTTAGTAAAAGCGCACGTCGATGTGATCGTTGTTGACTCTGCACATGGACATTCCAAAAATATATTAGAGGCAGTCAACAAGATCAAAACTGCCTACCCGGATCTGCAGGTCATCGCAGGAAATGTTGCTACCGGTGATGCAACACGCGATCTGATCAAAGCAGGTGCTGACGCAGTCAAAGTCGGTATCGGACCTGGTTCTATCTGTACCACCCGTATCGTTGCAGGTATCGGTGTTCCTCAGGTTTCCGCTATCATGGACTGCTACAACGCTGCAAAAGAGTTCGGTGTTCCGATCATTGCAGATGGTGGTATCAAATATTCCGGAGACATGACAAAAGCTCTCGCTGCCGGTGCCAATGTATGTATGATGGGCAGCATGTTTGCAGGATGTGACGAAGCTCCGGGTACTTTTGAACTGTATCAGGGAAGAAAATACAAAGTATACCGCGGTATGGGATCTCTTGCAGCCATGGAAAACGGCAGTAAAGACCGTTACTTCCAGGAAGGAGCAAAGAAACTTGTTCCGGAAGGCGTTGAAGGACGTGTTGCATACAAAGGTTCCGTGGAAGACACTGTATTCCAGTTAGTCGGCGGTATCCGTTCCGGTATGGGTTACTGTGGCTGCCCGACCATCGAGGACTTAAAAGAGAAGAGCAAATTCGTTAAGATCTCCGCAGCAGCTCTCCGTGAGAGTCATCCACATGACATTCACATCACCAAAGAGGCTCCGAATTACAGTATTGACGAATAATCCTCTTTCCGATATAATATATGGTAAATTTTAAACATTCCGGTGCTATTTTTGTTATAGTGCCGGAAAATTTTATATTTTAATGAGGTGAAATTTCGTGGACGCAAGTGCCATATCACAGATTATTTTTCTAATTATTTTATTAATTTTCTCTGCTTTTTTTTCATCCGCAGAGACGGCTCTTACGACCGTAAATAAAATCCGGATGCGTACACTCGCAGATGACGGAAACAAACGCGCCGAACGGGTACTTCGTATTACAGACGACTCCCACAAGATGCTCAGTGCGATCTTAATCGGCAACAACATCGTCAATCTCTCCGCCTCCTCACTGGCAACCACGCTTGCAATCAAGCTTTGGGGCAGCGTCGGCGCAGGTATTGCAACCGGTATCCTTACGTTTCTGATCCTCGTCTTTGGTGAGATTTCTCCAAAAACTTTTGCGACACTTTATGCGGATCAGATTTCAATCGCCTATTCCGGTATCATCGGTTTTCTTATGAAAATACTGACTCCTGTGATTTTTCTGGTAAATCAGTTTTCCATGGGCTTTTTATTTTTACTGCATGTGGATCCAAAGGCAAACAACAATCAGATGACAGAGGAAGAACTCCGTACCATCGTGGATGTCAGCAAAGAAAACGGTGTCATCGAATCAGAAGAACATGAGATGATCAACAATCTGTTTGATTTTGGTGATGCGCAGGCAAAGGAAGTTATGATTCCAAGACCTGATATGACTTTTGCAAATGTAAATAATACTTATGACGAACTGATTGATATTTTTCAGGAAGACAAATTTACCAGACTTCCTGTCTATGAGGATACGACCGATAACGTCATCGGTATCCTGAACATGAAAGATCTTCTCCTCTGCAAGGACAAGGAGCATTTTTCCGTGCGGGATATCATGCGTGAACCTTATTTTACTTTTGAGCACAAAAATACCGCAGAACTTTTTATTGAGATGCGTAAGTCATCTATCTCCCTTGCAATCGTACTCGACGAGTACGGTGCAACTGCCGGTCTTATCACGCTTGAGGACCTCTTAGAGGAGATTGTGGGTGAGATCCGTGATGAATACGACACGGATGAAGAAGATCCGATCCTGCCGCTTAATGACCGCGAATTTATCGTTTCCGGTTCCACCAATCTGCAGGATCTCTGCGATGAGTTAGATCTTAATTTCAGTTCCGAAGATTATGATACGATCGGCGGATATCTGCTCGGTCTCTTAGATCATCTGCCGGAAAAAAATGAGATCATCATCACAGATGACAATGTGCTTCTCCGCGTCGAACAGATGGACAAAAACCGGATTGAGAAAGTTTACATAAAAAAACCGGACTTTCCACCGGATGAATCAGACAAACAATAAACAATAGAAAGAAACGGATATAAAAATACCGGCCTGCAGCCTCAGATTTTATCTGATTTTGCAAGCCGGTATTTTTTATCCTTCTTATTTCGGTTTTTATTCAATATCGCACAGATCGCTTCCTGCCTCAGAACGGAACCGGAATGTATCCTCTACTCCATGATAGGAAATGGAAAAACTTCCCTCCATATCCAGATAGGAATGTGCTGCTGCAACCGCATCTAAAAATTCTGCGATATTTTCCAGAAAACCTTCTGCACATTCCGGTGAACTGCACGCTTCTTCCTCTACCTTTTCGTCAATATACAGACGAAGCGTAAAATCATCCATGTCGCTCTCATTGTCCACTTCCGCTTTCTGTAAATAGGAATTGGTGCAATTCTTAAACAGATTGCTTACATAAGATGCCGTAGAAGAAATCCGTGACTGCGAAATATCCTCCGCCTCTAAATATATCTTGTAACTGATTTTTAAACTGTTGTCTGCCATTTTCTCTTTCTCCCGTTTTTTATTTATACTTATATCGCATTTTGTAAAATGGATCGGTATATCTTTGTTATTTCTTTGTAGTGACTGCTTTTACCTTAGACCAGCCCGAATAGATCTTTTTTGATTTTCCATTCACTTTTACAGTCTTATAGGTGCGGACGCGTATGTAATATTTCTTTTTTGCTTTTAATTTTGAAACGTCCAGTTTTACCTTTTTGGTATTATTGACGTTCTTTGCCACAACCGACTTTTTGAATTTCGCATCCACTGCATACTGGATCTGGTAACCGCTTGTCTGTTTTGCCTGCTTCTTCCAGGACACCGAAAATGCTTTTTTCTTTGCCTTTACACTGGAAATGGCGGTTCCTTTCGGTATGATCTGAAATGTTTTCTGGTATTTTCCGGTGTAATCACCTTTCATTTCAATCGTGACCGTATAGATACCGGCATTTTTCCGCCCGGACGGCTTCTTTATTTTATAATCCGTTCCTTCTTTTAATTTCTTGCCAGCAGTATTTGTCACTTTTATAGTCGGCATATGTGCCTTTCCATCATAAGCATATGTGGTTTTTGAAAGCTGGATTTTCTTTACGTCCAAATAAGTGCCCACCGTTTCCGTCTTTCCACAGACACTGCACTTACGTTTTATTTTTCCACTTTCTTTGTACTCGTTCCATTGATGCCCGGTTGCGGGGATCACATTCTGTGCCGTCAGCACTTTTCCACAAACACTACAGTGATTTCCCTCTGTCAGTCCGGTTGTCTCACAAGCTGTCTCCACTGCAGCATCCGTAACCGGTACATGTCCTGCAGCCGGGATGACAGTCTGTTCTGTCAGTACTTTTCCACAGACACTGCAATGACTTCCTTCTGTCAGTCCGGTTGTCTCACAAGCTGCCGCTACCGCGTCATCTGTAACCGGTGTATGTCCTGTGGCTGGGATGACAGTCTGCTCAACCAGTACTTTTCCGCAGACACGGCAATGGCTTCCTTCCGTAATACCGGCGGTTTCACAAGCAGCTGCCACCTCAGGATCTATCTCAACTGTATGTCCTGTGGCTGGGATTTCTTCCATATAACTATTTCCGCAGATCGTACAGGTATACTCTCTTGTTCCGGCTTTTTCACAGGCTGCATCTGCAAGTATACTTGCATTGTAATTATGCAGACATTTTGTGACCACAGCACTGTTGTGTTTTCCATCTTCCATGGCAGCTGCTTTTATCACCGGATATTCGGAGCTGTTCCATAAAAAATCCGATTGATATAACATCCGCGTACCGGATGTCACCGGATTACTTTTATCCGTGGTATAATAGATTTCTGCCTCCTTATTATAACAGGACATTCCTATCTTTGATCCACTTGCATTTTCGTTCATAGATATCCATGGACTGCCAACACTATCCATTTCTGTTGCAGGCAGATATCCTTCCCAATAGCTTTCCTCCGCATGATGTTTTTTAGAATAACTGCTGGATGTGTCATAATAATCATCATTCCGCAGAAAATAGGTATATCCAACGTTATCGCTTCCGTTATCATCCCAGGTACAGTCGACATTATACCAGCTATTTTCCAACTTTATCTTATTCCACTCATGTTCAAAACTAGTCACTGCCACGGTATCAATACCGGTTCCATTGCACATCATCTCAAATGTCTGGGCATATCCTGCACATACCGTCTTATTCGTACATAAAACACTGTATACGGACTGTGAATATTCTGTATTTTCTGTTGCAAAATCGCTATTTACAAGATCATGATTATATTCAACCTTTTGAATGATCAGATCATGTATGGTTTGTACTTTTTCGTCCTCTGTGCTGCATTCATCAATCTGTTTCTGCCAGGTGTCAACCTGCGCTTTTACTTTTTCAGTTTCCTCCATCCGGTCTGCACCCTTGCCAAACGCAGGATAAATACCAAATATCATAGAAACTTTTTTGTCTGAGTATGTAATTGTATAAATCGTCGCATTTAAAAAATAATATTGTGGTTTTGAATACCGAAACATCCGCAATACCTTTTTTTGCTTTTCTTTTTCAAGAGTGCTTCCCGATATCGCCTTCATCCGGTACGTTCCCGTATTCGTTGTCACTGCATCCGTTTCTGTTGTCAGATATTTTGCACATATGGCATCCAGATCATCCCAGTATTTTTTTTCCTCATCCGATAACTGTTCATAAAAATAATCACTTCCATACTTTTCCCAGTCATCGGCAGATATACCTGTCATCCGAAGCAATGACTGTTCCGCAACGTCATCTTCCTCTACAGACTCATAATCCTCATCATCTGCTTCTTCTGTTTTTTCTTCAAACGAAAAACGACCGACCGGTAATTCTGTATCTGTCAGAATTTCATCCGCATAAATGCTGTTACCATCCCCGGAAAACAAAAATGTCAGACTGCAAAAAACCACCGCCAATATTCCTGTTTTAAATTTTGTTCTTTTCATATGCATCCCTATTCTTACTCGTATCAAATATTGTTTTCATACCGTCCCAGTTTATCATGCAGCATTTTACCCAGACTAAAAACCGCTTCTTTCTCACTGGCACTCCACGTTCATTATACCTTCCTCTCCGTCATCAAACAAGTCTTATCCCTTGTATCTTTTGTATTTTTCCACAATCTTTTCTGTCAGGATTCTTCGATCAACTCCGAAAGCGGCGCAAATGTGTATCCCATTTCTTCCCATTTTGTCAGCAGCTCATCTAAAATCTCTCCATTCGTCTTTGAAGTGCTGTGCAATAAAACGATCGCTCCCGGATGGATTCTCGTCAGCAATTTATCAAATGCCTCTTCCTTCGTCGGCTGATCATCCACATTCCAGTCCACATAGGCAAGGCTCCAGAAAAATGTATGGTATCCAAGTTCTTTTGCCATCTCAAGGTTTTTTGTACTGTATTTTCCCTGTGGCGGGCGGTAATATTTTATCATTTCTTTGCCTGTGACTGTCTGGTACAATGACGCGACATCATCCATCTCTTTCTGAAACGAGGTCATGTCTGATATTGATGACATATCTGGATGATGATAAGTATGATTGCCGACAGCATGCCCTTCTGCCTCCATACGTTTTACAATATCCGGTGCACTCTCAAGAAAATGTCCCACAACAAAAAATGTCGCTTTTGCATTATGCTTTTTTAAAGCATCCAAAATCGGCTCTGTATTTCCATTTTCATAGCCGCAGTCAAATGTCAGATAAATAACATTTTTACTTTTATCTCCCACATACCATGCGTTGTATTTTTTTAATTCATCTGCCGTCACATTGCCGGTCGGCTGGGTTCCCTCCGCTCCAAAGCCCAGTCCCCAGTTATCTGCCTGATTCTGGACAGACACTGTCTCCACTGTTTTTTTCATCTGCTGTTTCTGCAGCGAACCTGCGCCCCAGCCTAAAAAGAACATAAAAACAAACAGTGCCGTCACTTTTAAAATTTTCTTTTTGTTATGGTTCATGTTTTTCCCTTCCATCCCGATTATTGATATTGCATAACATCTACGCATCGCTATCATGCATGAATGCTATACTTTACAATATTTCTTTTTGTATTCTATGTGGGAAGGCGCATGTACCATGCCCGGAAATATTGATCCCTGTATAAAAAACAAAGAGCCTGACATTTCTGTCAGGCCCTCCGGGTAAATCCATCTTAAAAATAAATGGTTGGATAACGCTTTTTCTCCGGTTTCCATTATTGTAGCCTGATATTTTTTTTCCTGTTCAGGCTGATTAATCCATATATCGAATTGTTCCTGATATTCCTGCAAATTTTCTGCTACATAATCAGGACATAAAATTATATCCTCATAATAAGACCACTTTAATATTACCTTTTTCACACTTAACCTCATTTCTACTGTCTTTTTTACAACATCTTCTTATATTTTGTACTAATTTTTAAATTTATAATTCTCAACATATCCACCGTTTTTACACCTTTTTTAACATTGTATACAACGATAAATAAGAATTTCCTTTGTAATAAGCTAATCCATTATTCCAAACTATAATCCTGTTACTTTTATACATATTATCAATTGCCTTATTCAATTCACCTTTTGCATATCCACAACCTATTACATTCTGATACATAGCCGGATAATCAATAGAATTTTTTAAATTTGAATAACTTGCATATATTTGCCCATTATATCCGCAATCTCTTAAAAATTCAATTAAGAAATCTCCATGTTTTATTTTCTTACCATGTACCACAGCATTTTTTTCAATTATATTATCATATTTTTCACTTATATATGTATCTATTATGCCAACGCTATCATCACAAAATTTTATATTTCTTATTATGACAAAATTATTTATGGTTTTGACCCCAACATCATGAAATATAAAACAATTACTTTTAGTAATATTTTTATTAGACATCATCACATAAACAAAAAAGTATTGTATACTGACATTTTTATTTTTGTCACATACAATACTTTTCTTATCTGTATTCTTTTAAAAATTCTCTGCTCAGACTGCAATGCAAATCTTTTCTTTGCCCTTACTCATAGCGCAATGCATCGATGACTTCCATCTTTGAAGCCTTGTTCGCCGGGTAATATCCGAAAAATACACCGGTCAGCATAGAGAAGAACAGTGAAAGCATGATCGCCGTTACAGAAGGATGCACCGTCATAATAATATAATTTGCATATTGAGAGTACATATTCTGAATGACAAATCCTGCCACTTTTCCAAGCAGTGCCCCGATTCCTATACCAATCAGTATACCGATGATACCTCCGATCAGACAAAGCATGATCGCCTCTATGACAAACTGCATACGGATGGTACGTCTTTTGGCACCAAGCGCCATACGGACACCGATCTCTCTTGTACGCTCCGTGATGGACACCAGCATGATATTCATAACGCCGACACCACCCACGATCAGTGAAATCGCTGCAATACCGGAAACCGCGATCGTGATCACGTTGAGTACCGTATTGATCATGCCAAGATCAGATGCCATATTGTATGCACTGACGTGGAAATTTTTGTTGTTTGCATACATCTCATCAAAATAAGATAAAACATCCGTTGTTGCCTGATTGACATCTGCAAGAGGATCGATCATAAGATTAAAATAATCATAACCAGTCCTGTCAGTCCCCTGCAGTTTAAAACAGGTCTGAAGAGGGATCATCAATTCTGTTACACGGTCTTTTTCCGGTATGGACGTGTCCACTTTTCCAAATAATGCTTGGTTATATACATAAACGCCAACTACAACAAAATCAAAAATTCCGCCATCCGATGTTGCAACAGAAAGTGTTTCACCGATCGGATCTTTACCTGCAAAATATCTCTCTGCCATCGTATCTGCAATCAGGCATACTCTCTTTTTCCCCTGATTATCTGCCTTTGTCAGATTTCTTCCGGCATGCATTTCCAGTTTCATATACTCTAAATATTCCGGTGTGATACCATCAATATTGACATTTGCATAATTCTTGGAATCAGCATCATCTTTAATGGTTCCTGAACCAAGATAGTTCTGTGCTGCAACACCTGTTACCTCATCCGGATATTTTTCAATCAATCCATCGATCATATCCTGTGTAACATAATCACTGTCTGTCATCTCCGGCTGTTCCCAGGTAGCCCAGTCCTCATCATTTTCCGGATAACGTGCTTCCACATACGCCTGTACCATATTTCCGCCAAGGGAATTCATGGTTGCCGTCAGTGTACTCTGTATGGAACCACCGATCGTTGTGATAATGATCACTGAGCTGATACCGATGATGATTCCGAGCATTGTTAACAGGGAACGCATCTTATTGCTGGAAATACTCGTGACCGCCTCTTTGATATTTTCCCAAAACATTAATGCTCACCTCCATTATCTGCCACGATCTGTCCATCTAACAGAGTAACGATACGCTCTGTCTCCTGCGCAAGTTCCTGGGAGTGTGTGATCAGAACAATTGTTTTTCCCTGCTCCTCATGAAGCTTATGGAATAAGTCCATGACCATATGTCCTGTCTTAGAATCAAGTGCTCCGGTCGGCTCATCCGCAAGAATGATCGCCGGATCATTGATCATTGCCCTTGCAATTGCAACACGCTGTTTCTGACCACCGGAAAGCTCATTCGGTCTGTGATCCGCACGGTCTTCCATTCCTACCATTTTAAGCATTTCCATGGCATGTTCTTTTCCGTTTTTGGAATGTTCTTCTCCATATAGTAATGGAACCATAACATTTTTTAATGCATTGGCTCTCGGAAGGAGATTAAAGTTCTGAAATACAAAACCAATCCTGCGGTTTCTGATCGCACTCCGTACTTCATCCGACATTCCATTGACATCCTGTCCCTCCAGATAATAATCTCCCTGTGTCTGGCGGTCGAGGACTCCTATAATATTCATAAGTGTACTCTTACCGGAACCGGATTCACCGACAATGGAAACAAATTCCCCTTTATTTACGGTAAGGTTGATTCCATGTAAAATTTCAAGTTCATTTGGTTTTCCCAAATAATATGTCTTAACGATATTTTCCATTCGGATTACTGGTTCACTCACTACTCATTTCCCTCCACGCTGGTGCTCATACCTTCTGCATCTGAGGTTTCATCTGTAGATGCGCCTGTTCCCATATCCTGCTCGGAATACATCTGTTCCGGTGTAAACTGCTGTCCTTCTGTCACCGTTCCGGAGTAATCATAAATTAATTTATCTCCTTCTGCCAGATCTCCACCGGTTACTTCCGTATAGTAATCTACTTCTTCACCAACTGTGATATTCTTCTTCACCGCTGTAGCAGAACCGTCTGCATTTGCCTCTGCAACAAGTACGTATGTATTTCCGTCATCATCCGTCTTGACAAGATCATAAGGAATCGCTAATACTTCACCTTTTTCCTTGATCATGACTTTTGCTTTTACTTCCATACCGACAAGTAATTCTTTGTTATCTAAAGATATCTCTACGGAATATCCTCCGGATGTTGTCTGTCCGTCAGATCCCGTGGACTGTCCTTTGACACGTACCACTCTGGTCACAGTTCCATTAATGGTCTCATCTCCCATGGCATCCGCTGTTACAGTTGCTTTCATTCCCTCTTCAATCTTTAAAATATCAGCTTCTTCCACAGTTGCCACCATTTTTAAAGAACTGGTATCTTCGATCGTTACAAGTGGTGTTTTTGAATCTGCATTAACATCTCCGACAGAAACATTGACTGCCGTCACAACTCCACCGCAAGGTGCTGTAATATTGCAATCTTCTAACTGTTCTTTTAAATCTGTCAGTTTATCTTTGGAAGATGAATCCGATCCTTTATACTTGTCAAGTTCTACCGCACGCTGTGCATCCTCGATCGTACGGTTCGTGGTCTCTAATACTTTCTGGTAATCTTCCTCAGCAGTAGTAACTGCTTTCTGTGCAGCTAACAAAGACTGAAATTCTGCATCCGATTTATCTTCACTCTTATCCCACATAATACTCTGTGCGTTATAAGCATCCTTTGCATCATCAATTGCTTTCTGTGCAGCTGCAAGCTGTGTCTGCTGATCTTCTTTTGCACGACTGACTGTTTCTGCTGTCTGCTGTGAATTAATACTGTCTGTCGCATTTGTATCAGACATATTTTTTTCGAGATCCGCAATCTGATCCTGGATCGTAGAGGAATCTAATGTACATAATACATCTCCCTCTTTTACAATATCTCCGACCTGAACATTAACTGCTGTGATTTCTGCTAACGCTTTTGAAGTTGCATTATTCTTCGTGATACCCGATACAGTACCTTTTAATGAAATCGTATCAGATAAATCTCTCTTCTGTACCGGCTCCACCTCTACTGTATTGACTGCTGTTGCTACCTGGCTTGTCATTTTCTTTACTGAACTTCCAATGATCGCAGCTACAACGACCAGAACCACAAGCACAATAATAACTATTTTTTTCTTTCCCTTTTTTGGTTTTGTCTTGTCACCCATTTTAATTTCTCCCTTTTCTTAAATCGATTTACGGTGATTGTATCATTATCCTTTTGTCAAAAAAAGGCACTTAAGCAAATATTAAGAAATCTTAAGTTTTCCATCCGTAAATCTTTCTTTTTTGTATTACTGTAATAATACAGTAGTTTTATTGGAGTGTCAAGACATTTTTCGTATTTGGTATAATTTAGCATACCAGTTTTCCCTGTCTTTTAAAATCTACCGTATTCTTTCATCGTATCATGTGCAAAACCGGCACATGATCCAATTCACCGTTCGTCAATCATGCAAGCATGTTGACTCACTTGCGTTCATTATATCCCGAAAACAGAGCATCATTTCCCGTGTCAGACTAAGTCCCTCCGGATCATCCGGGACATCCTCAAAATCAACCCATTCTGCGCAGGCAAGTTCCTCCTCATCCAGTCTCATCGCATCTCCCTCATCATCCAGTTCACAAAAATAGCCAAGAAGAAGATTGCTGTCAAATCCCCAAGGCTGACTCTTGTAATAACGGATATTTTTTACGGAAAGCCCAACCTCTTCCTTCACTTCCCTCGCCACCGTTTCCTCCGCAGTTTCACCGATTTCTGTAAATCCGGCAATCAGTGCATATCTTTTATATTCACGGTTTGCATATTTTGTCATGAGGATTTTTCTGCCGTTTGTCACGCCCACGATCACTGCCGGTGCTATTTTCGGAAAAACCATGTTGTTACAGTCCGGACATGAAAGCATCCGGAGTTTTTCACTATGTACCAGTTTATGCCCACATCTCCCACAATAAACATTATCGCGGTACCAGACATACAGATGCCATGCGGTCGCAGCTGCAAGCACCCGCTCTTTCGGCTGCATGGTGCGTGTCTCAAACATTTTATAGTATACAAATCCCGGCACCTCTATCCCTTCCCCCGGATCTGTCAGAAAATAATCGTCCTCCCCGATGGAAAAAAGATAAACGCATGCAGGGATTTCCTTTCCCATCCCACGACAGATTTCAGAAAGTTCTTTATAGGTCAGATAACACACCTGACCATCATTTTTTGCCAGAATACGGTTATCTTTAAAGATCATAAGAAAACTGTCTGCCTGTGGTACCTTTTTGTGATATTCATTACTAAGATGCATCGGAAATATATCCTGAATCATTGTATTTTTCTCCTTTATCTGCATTTATTCTGACAGAACCTGAAACAAATCACACCTAAAATCTAATCTTCTTTGTGCCATCATTCAAAAAACGGATGATATTTCGCTTTGAAATACCATCCGGCCTGTCATATTATTTAACCTTTTTTAATATGTTTATGTGTAAACAGATGATCCTGACAATATTCATAATTGCCGTCACACTTTGAACAGAAACGGAACTCTAAATTCGGATCATCAAGTTCTGTCCTGCCACAAATCGCACATTTGTGCCTGGTAATGCCGGAACCCGGTCTGGGTTGACGCATCTGGGACTTGAACTGCTGTCTCCTGTGTATTTCATGCGGCGAATAACGTTTGAAATTCCGCGTTGAAAAGAAGAAAATGATAAAATTGAGCAGGGACATAAAGATTGCCACTCTGCCGGCCCATCCACTGACAATAAACTCATAAAGCGTCAGTATCGCATAAACAATCGCCATCCATTTCATCTTGATTGGGATAATGAAGTAAAGCATTACCTGCATATCCGGATACATCACGGCAAATGCAAGAAAAATGGACATATTGATATAGTTTGTGGAAAATCCCGACGCAATCGAATAAGATAACTGTGCCGCCAGTGCAGGCATCTGCGAAATTACAGATGCATTCATTGCATAATAAATACCGTACAGAACAAATGCACCGATCACGGTAAATATCATTCCACCGAAAATATAGACATTAAACCGGAAGGTTCCCCAGGTACGTTCCAGTGCCATGCCAAGCTGGTAATAAAACAATGCCATGATCAGTAAGAAGATCAGATTGGACTCTGTCGGCATAAACACCCATGTCACCAGTCTCCAGATCTGTCCATGTAAAATATGATACGGACTGAGTGTCAGATAGCTTAAAATACCAGGCGATACGGTTCCGAATACATAGCCGATCGTATAGGCTCCGATCAGCCATATAATAAGGTTTGGAACAGCGTAACGACCAATTTTACGTTCTAATTTATTTAACCAGTTCATCGGATAAAACCCTAACCTTTCTTTGAAAACACTACTTTTTTCAGTATATCCGTATGCCTGTGCTTTGTCAATCCAGGCTGATTTTATTCATAAAAAGTTTATATTTTTCCCCGATTTGCACATTGTCTTTTGTAAAATCATGTCGTATAATGTACTTTGCTTGGCTTTTGCCCGGCATTCTTTTTAATAAGAAGAAACAGCCACTTTATTTATATATTATCCGGATTTTCCGGAGTTACTGACTGGAGGAAATTATGGAAAATAATACGCTTCACAAACTTGGAATTGATATCGGTTCTACCACCGTAAAGGTTGCTGTGCTCGACGAGCATGACAATCTGCTCTTTTCCGATTATGAAAGACATTTTGCCAACATACGGGAAACGCTTTCTTCTCTGATCCAGAAAGCATTCGATCAGCTCGGTGACCGGAAGGTTGCTCCAATGATCACCGGTTCCGGCGGACTTACACTTGCAAAGCACTTAGATGTTCCTTTCGTACAGGAAGTTATCTCTGTGTCTACCGCCTTACAGCACTATGCTCCACAGACAGACGTTGCGATCGAGCTCGGCGGTGAAGACGCAAAAATTATTTATTTTGAGGGCGGTAACGTTGAACAGCGTATGAACGGTATCTGCGCAGGCGGTACCGGTTCTTTTATTGACCAGATGGCTTCGCTGCTCCAGACGGATGCGTCAGGTCTGAATGACTATGCAAAGAATTATAAAGCTCTTTATCCGATCGCTGCCCGCTGCGGTGTATTTGCCAAAACGGATATTCAGCCTCTGATCAATGAGGGCGCTACAAAAGAGGATTTATCCGCTTCCATTTTCCAGGCTGTTGTAAACCAAACCATCAGCGGTCTTGCCTGCGGTAAACCAATCCGCGGCCACGTTGCCTTCCTTGGCGGCCCGCTGCACTTCCTCTCGGAATTAAAGACAGCGTTCGTCCGCACCTTAAAACTGGATGACGAGCACGCGATCGTGCCGGACAACTCTCATCTGTTTGCAGCCATCGGTTCTGCGATGAATGCAGACGGAAAAACCGAAATTTCCCTTCTCGCACTGAAAAAACGGCTCGAAGAGAAAGTTGCTATCGATTTTGAGGTTGCCCGTCTCGAACCGCTGTTTAAAGACCAGGAGGAGTACGATGCATTCCTGGCCCGCCAGAGCGTCAACAATGTTGTAACGGCTGATCTTTCCACTTACGAAGGAAACTGCTATCTCGGAATCGATGCCGGTTCCACAACCACAAAAGCCGCGCTCGTTGGTGAGGATGGCGCTCTTCTGTATTCCTTCTACAGCAACAACCACGGAAATCCGCTCGGCACCTCGATCCGCGCGATCCAGGAAATCTACTCCAAACTGCCGGATTCCGCACAGATCGCCTGGTCCTGTTCCACCGGTTACGGCGAAGCACTCATCAAAGCTGCGCTGATGCTGGACGAGGGTGAGGTTGAAACGATTTCTCATTACTATGCCGCAGCATTCTTCGATCCGGAAGTCGACTGTATTCTCGACATCGGCGGTCAGGATATGAAATGTATCAAGATCAAGAATGAAGTCGTCGACAATGTCATGCTGAACGAAGCATGTTCCTCCGGCTGTGGCTCTTTCATCGAGACATTTGCCAAATCGTTAAATTATGATGTGAAGGATTTCGCGAAGATCGCACTTTTCGCAGAAAGCCCGATTGATCTCGGAAGCCGTTGTACTGTATTTATGAATTCCAAAGTAAAACAGGCACAGAAGGAAGGCGCAAGCGTCGCAGATATCTCTGCAGGTCTTGCTTATTCCGTTATTAAGAACGCCCTTTTGAAGGTAATCAAGCTGACCGATCCGAAGTCACTTGGCAAGAATATCGTCGTACAGGGCGGAACCTTCTATAACGATGCGGTTCTTCGAAGCTTCGAGCTTATCTCCGGCAGGGAAGCAATCCGTCCGGACATCGCCGGTATCATGGGAGCCTTCGGTGCAGCCCTGATTGCGAGAGACCGTTATGAGGAAGGCGACCAGACGACCATGCTCTCCAAGGAGGCGATGGAAGCACTCACCTACGAGACGAAGATGGCGCGTTGTAAGGGATGTACGAACAACTGTCTCCTTACAATCAACCGTTTCACAGGCGGAAGACAGTTCATCACGGGTAACCGTTGTGAACGCGGTCTTGGTTTAAAGAAAAACCAGCACAACATGCCGAACTTATTTGAATACAAATTTAATCGTTTGTTCTCCTACGAGCCACTGACCGAAAGCGAAGCGTACCGTGGCATCATCGGTATTCCACGTGTCCTGAATATGTATGAGAACTATCCGTTCTGGTTTACATTTCTGACCAAGCTCGGCTACCGGGTACTGCTCTCTCCGAAATCATCGAGAGACATCTATACCCTTGGTATCGAGTCTATCCCAAGTGAGTCGGAATGTTATCCGGCAAAGATCTCGCATGGTCATGTTATGTGGCTGTTGAAGCAGGGAATCAAGACAATTTTCTATCCTTGTATTCCTTACGAGCGTAACGAGACACCGGATGCAAACAACCACTACAACTGCCCGATTGTCACAAGCTACGCAGAGAATATCAAGAACAACATGGAAGAGGTTTCTGCACCGGATGTCACCTACATCCGTCCGTTCCTTGCACTTGATAATAAAGATGCACTAAAGGATCGTCTGCTACGTGAATTCTCGAAATATACAAACGTCACAAAGGAAGAAATAAACGAAGCGGTTGAGGCTGCTTATGCAGAGGCAGATGCAGTCAAAGCGGACATTCAGAAAAAGGGTGAAGAGACGATCGCTTATCTGGAGAAGACCGATAAACTCGGTATCGTGCTTGCCGGTCGTCCATACCATCTGGATCCGGAGATCAACCACGGACTTCCGGAGCTTATTAACTCGTATGATATCGCTGTTTTAACAGAAGACTCTGTTGCACATCTTGGCAAAGTAGAGCGTCCTTTGATCGTATCCGATCAGTGGATGTACCACTCCCGTCTGTACAAGGCTGCAAACTACGTCAAGTCAAGCAGGAATCTGGAGCTGATCCAGTTAAACTCCTTCGGCTGTGGTCTGGATGCCGTTACAACGGACTGTGTCAACGATATCCTGACAAACTCCGGCAAGATTTACACCGTATTAAAGATTGATGAAGTCAGCAACTTAGGTGCGGCACGTATCCGTATCCGTTCGCTGATCAGTGCAGTCAATGTCAGAAGAAAGCATAACTTCACACCATGTCCGATGCCAAGTAATTATAACCGTGTAGAATTCACAACAGATATGAAGGATTATACTGTATTGGTACCACAGCTCTCCCCAATTCATTTCAATGTATTGGCTCCGGCGATGCGCCATATGGGATTAAATATTGAGATTCTTCCGGATGCAACAAAAGAAGTCATTGATACCGGCTTAAAATATGTAAACAACGATGCCTGCTATCCTTCTTTGATCGTTGTAGGTCAGATGATGCATGCCATCACATCCGGCAAATATGACATCAATAAACTGGCACTTATTATGACACAGACCGGCGGTGGCTGCCGTGCAACAAACTACGTTGGCTTTATCCGTCGTGCACTTGCAAAGGCCGGCTACCCACAGATTCCGGTGATTGCCCTCTCCGTACAGGGCTTTGAGAATAACTCCGGTTTCGTATGGAATATGAAGACGGTCAAATGCGCGATGCAGGCGCTCGCAATCGGAGATCTGTTCATGCGCGTCGTCTACCAGACTCGTCCATACGAGAAGGTAAAGGGATCTGTCAATAAGCTGCACCGCAAATGGGAACATGCAGCCATCCGTTGCATGGAAAATGGCGGTCGCGGATTCAGTAAACTGGTACATGATATCGTCAAAGACTTCGACAACGTGCCTTTGAATGAAAATATAAAGAAGCCACGTGTTGGTATCGTTGGCGAGATTCTTGTTAAGTTCCTCCCATCTGCCAACAACCACTTAGTAGAGCTTCTGGAGGCAGAAGGTGCCGAAGCAGTTATGCCGGATCTGCTGGACTTCTTCCAGTACTGCTTCTACAACAACAATTACAAATATGAATACCTTGGCAAGACGAAGAAGTCTGCAAGAAACGGAAACCTTGGTATTGCTGCACTCGAAGCACTGCGCCACCCGGTAGTCAGTGCCTTAAAGAAGAGTAAGCGGTTCCATCCACCAGTGCACATCAAGACGCTGGCAGAATATGCCCGTCCGATCGTATCCATCGGTAACCAGACCGGTGAAGGCTGGTTCCTGACCGGCGAGATGGTCGAGCTTATAAAGAGTGGTGCCAGCAACATCGTATGCTGTCAGCCATTTGCCTGTCTGCCAAACCACATTGTCGGTAAGGGTGTTATCAAATCCCTGCGTCATGCTTATCCGGATGCCAACATCGTCGCAATCGACTATGATCCGGGTGCTTCTGAAGTCAATCAGGTAAACCGTATCAAGCTGATGCTTGCAACGGCAAGAAAGAACATGGAAGAAAACGATAACAAATAAAGCAACAAAAAAGAAACGGTTTTCAAATTGAAAATCGTTTCTTTTTTATTGCTATGCAAATGAAACTTCCAAAGGAAAAATGATTCTCTCCTCTTCCCGATTCAATTAAGAATCCAGCAGGAAATCTGCCAGAATCACATTGCTGACATCTATCCCGGCATCCGTCAGATAGATCCGGTCACCTTCGCTTGCCATGAAGCCTTCTCCGATATATTTATTCAGGACGCTTCCATATACCTCATAGATATCTTTATTGAACCGTTCCTTGAAGTCCTCTCGGCTCACGCCACAGGTCATCCGCAGACCAAGGAACATGAATTCCTCCATCCGTGCATCTATGTAGATATTCGTCACATTCTCACGCAATGTCCGCGTCGTATCGTTATACAGAAGCTCCATATTATCTGTCTCTACAAACTTGTCAGACAGGTTTTCCATCAGCTCAATATATTTGAAGATATCGCGCATGTTGTTGAACCGTTTCCCCTGGAAATACGAGGATGCGCCAATACCAAAGCCGATATACTCGCCGCCCGTCCAGTAAACCATGTTATGCTTGCACTCATATCCCGGCTTTGCATAATTGGAAAATTCGTAACGGTCATAACCGTGTGCCGCCAGAAGCTGTTTCGTAATCTCATACATCCGGCGATCCACCATCTCCGGTGGCAGTTCACTTAAGATCTGCGGATCTTTTGCAAACGGCGTACCCTCCTCGATACTCAAGGAATATGCAGATATATGCTCTGGTCCAAACTCAATTACACGGGACAACGTATCGACATAGGTATGAATCGTCTGCCCCGGAAGCCCGGACATAATATCAATGTTAATATTCTGGAATCCCGCGCGTCTCGCTGCATTGTAGCTTGCCACAAACTGGTCAAAATTATGAATTCTTCCCAGTTTCTTTAACATATCATCATCGCAAGACTGTAACCCGATGCTGATCCGGTTAATACCTGCCGCCTTATAGCCATTTAACTTCTGATGGCGCAACGTCCCCGGGTTCGCCTCGATCGTCACCTCAGCATTCTTCTCCACATGGAAATACCGGCGGATAAATGCCATGATATTTGTGATCAGGGATTCATCTAACAGGGATGGTGTTCCACCCCCGATAAAGATACTGCGCACCCCGTAGTCTGCGACGATTGGCGCATACATCTTGATCTCCTGACACAGGCAATCAACATAGCGAAGCATCGTTCCATAGCTTTCCCCATCAAACGACAGGAAATCACAGTATTTGCATTTTACGACGCAAAACGGTATATGAACATATAAGCTCACATATTTTTTCATTCGTTTTTCCTACTCCTCATCTAACTTCAGTACACTCATAAACGCCTTCTGTGGAATCTCTACGTTTCCGACCTGACGCATACGTTTCTTACCTTCCTTCTGCTTCTCAAGAAGTTTCTTCTTTCGGGAAATATCACCACCATAGCATTTGGCAAGAACATCCTTTCGCATAGCGCGGACAGTCTCACGGGCAATGATCTTGCTTCCGATTGCAGCCTGGATCGGGATTTCAAAGAGCTGTCTCGGAATTTCTTCTTTCAGCTTCTCACACATCTTACGTCCACGCTCATAAGCAGTATCTGCATGTACGATGAAAGAAAGTGCATCAACTTCTTCCTTATTAACAAGGATATCAAGTTTAACCAGTTCACTGCGTTCATAACCGCAGAGCTCATAATCCAGAGATGCATATCCTCTGGAACGGGATTTCAATGCATCAAAGAAATCGTAAATGATCTCATTCAGTGGAAGTTTATATTTCAGAAGTGCTCTGGTTTCCTCCATGTATTCCATTCCGTTATACTGACCACGGCGTTCCTGGCAGAGATCCATGATTGCACCGATAAATTCAGTCGTTACCATAATCTCAGCATTTACCATCGGCTCTTCCATATATTCAATCTCAGATGGATCCGGGAGATTGGATGGATTTGTCAGTTCGATCACTTCTCCATTCGTCTTATATACTTTGTAAACAACACCTGGTGCTGTCGTTACCAGATCAAGATTGTATTCTCTTTCCAGGCGTTCCTGGATGATTTCCAAATGCAGAAGTCCGAGGAATCCACAACGGAAACCAAAGCCAAGTGCAATAGATGTCTCCGGTTCAAAGAACAGAGAAGCATCGTTCAGCTGCAGTTTCTCAAGAGCATCTCGAAGATCACCATATCTGGCACCATCAGCCGG
>ERZ773114.1618-NODE-1618-length-23456-cov-23.695654_pt1 | contig 23456 bp, 18 predicted proteins | sample MGYA00580564_ERZ773114 | MGnify/ENA primary metagenome ERZ773114 (study PRJEB29015, sample SAMEA2737836) | human gut metagenome | biome: human gut; feature: human-associated habitat; material: faeces | place: China | collected 2012 ... | reverse complement strand
TGAACTTGAATGCTTCCTCACGGCCGCCCTTGATGTTGAAGGTGAAGATGGAAGCACCGCCGTTGGGGAAGTACTTCTCATACAGGGCGTGGTCGGGATGATCCGGCAGAGAGGGATGGTTGACCTTCTCGACCTGGGGATGGTTGGCCAGGAACTCGACGACCTTCTTGGTGTTCTCCACATGGCGCTCAATGCGCAGGCTCAGAGTCTCGGTACCCTGCAGCAGCAGGAAGGCGTTGAACGGAGAGATGGTAGCGCCGGTATCACGCAGCAGGATGGCGCGGATGTAGGTGACGAAAGCGGCGGGGCCGGCTGCGTCAGCGAAGGACACGCCGTGGTAGCTGGGGTTGGGGGCGGCGATGTTGCCGTACTTGCCGCTGGCCTTCCAGTCGAACTTGCCGCTATCCACGATGATGCCGCCCAGCGTGGTGCCGTGGCCGCCGATGAACTTGGTAGCGGAGTGGACGACGATGTCAGCGCCATGCTCGATGGGACGGATCAGGTACGGGGTGCCGAAGGTGTTATCAATGACCAGCGGCAGGCCATGCTTGTGAGCGATGGCTGCGATGGCATCAATATCAGGAATATCACTGTTGGGGTTGCCCAGAGTCTCGAGGTAGACAGCCTTGGTGTTGGGCTGGATAGCGTTCTCGACCTCTTCCAGATCGTGAGCGTCCACAAAGGTGGTGGTGACGCCGAACTGGGTCAGGGTGTGCTCCAGCAGATTGTAACTACCGCCGTAGATGGTCTTCTGAGCTACGATGTGGTCACCGGCCTGAGCCAGTGCCTCGATGGTGTAGGTGATGGCAGCTGCACCGGAAGCAGTAGCCAGAGCAGCCACGCCGCCTTCCAGAGCGGCAATGCGCTTCTCGAACACATCCTGGGTGGAGTTGGTCAGACGGCCATAGATGTTGCCGGCGTCGGCCAGACCAAAGCGGTCAGCGGCGTGCTGGCTGTTGCGGAAGACATAGGAAGTGGTCTGGTAGATAGGCACAGCACGGGAATCGGTAGCGGGATCGGCCTGCTCCTGGCCAACGTGAAGCTGCAGGGTCTCAAATTTATAGTTAGACATAGTATTTTTTCTCTCCATCTGTACTCAAAGTATTATTTATACTCATAAAAATGCCCGGCAGCGTGGGGAGTTTCACCTCTCGTCTGCCGGGCAAAGAAATCGTTCTCAGCTCAGAGCCTTTTGTCTGTCTCGGGCGTCACATTCGCTCGCACATTCGCGGCATAGAGGGCACCGTACAGCTATGGCTCAGAGTTTGTTTCTCGGCCCGGGCGCTGTACATTCGCCCACAGCGGAAGTTGGCGTGCAGAAGACTTTTCCAAATCAGCGTCATTTGAGTACCCTCCTTTCCGAAATTCCCACTTACCTACAAGGCGTGTGGTTTTGTTGTTTGCATTATATTCCCTCATACCCACATTGTCAATAGGTTTAATCGAATTTCTTCCAAAAAAGTTTTTAAGAGTCATTCTTTTGAGAAAAATGCAAAAAGATTGCATTTTGGTCTTGCATTTCACACAGAATCCGTGTATACTCTTCCCTGCACCTAAATTGCAATCAGGTTGCAATTTAGGTAACTAAAGCACTTTTCGTCCCTCCGTTTATTTTGGGTGAAGACGCAAAATGGTGTGGCGGCTGCGCGCGCCGGCGCGGGGCGGATTTTATTCTTTCGGTCAAATGGCTTTGCGCTCCGCGCGGGCCAGAGGCAGGGAGGGGTGTTTCGACTCCCCCCTCCCTACCTCTGGACTCCACTCTCCCCGCAACGAGTTAAGGGCTGCTCGCCCTTAACAATTCCGAAGATGAGGTCGAAGCCCAAAAATGCTAGCCGCTTCGCTAAACGCATTTTTTTGTGCTTCTCCCATTTACGGCTCCGCCGAAGATTTCACGTTTCTGTTGGACGTTACCGTCAGCAGAGAGGTAACACCAGCTGCGAAGCAGCAAATCGGAGAAACGAGAAAAAAGCGTTAAGCGCAGCGACTAGCTTTTTTCCGTTTCGACAACTCCTTCGGGATTATCAAGGGCGAGCAGCCCTTGATTCGTGCCTCCCGCGCCTCGAAAGTAGCGGGTGCTTTTCTGGTTCTCTTTTGGCACGCAAAAGAGAACTTAACCTCGCGTAACCGCGCTCTACCCCCGCGCCACCGGCGCGACAACCAGTTCAAAGTTCCTTTAAGAACCCATCCAGCTCCCGCTGGTTCCGAATCAATACATATTTCTCCGGGTACTTTTCCCTGATCCTCTCCAACTGCGCCCACTTTTGCTTCGTGCGCCCATCGTGGAGGATCCAGCGGACGAATTCGGCATCTATCTTCTCTTCGCACCCGGGCGCAGACGACTCCCTCACACGGCCTTTGTTCTGCTGCCAGCGCCGTATCGCCCGCCAAAGGCAGACCAGCGGTGAAAACCAGAGCACGATGATTTTATCCGCTTCTTTCAGCCGACGGGCATAACAGGTCTTGCTATAATTGCCGTCGATGACCCAGCCGCCTGCGTTCTCGTCGAGAAACTGCCGGACAATGGCTTCTTCCTCGGCGAAGGGCCGCTCCACCCAGCCGGGCAAGAAATGCACGGTATCCATATGGAGCACCGGCAGGCCGTATCTCTCCCCCAGGCGCTTTGCCAGCGTGGATTTCCCGCTGCCGCTGGTACCAAGTATCGCTATTTTCATCTCTGCCTCCTTTTACCTTATATAAGATGTATCAGACAGTATACGCTGACCGTCTGATAACGTCAAGTTCCGGCTTGACATTTCGTCCACCTGCTCGTATGCTATAATCATAGAGTCTATGACAGGAGGTCTTGCAGATGGCATCTCCAAAAAAACGTGTCAATCCGCTTTTTGTTGCCTTAGCGGTCGTGCTGGTGGCCGTAGTGGTCGCTGTGGGCGTGGTCTTTTTCCAGCTGCACAGCAAAATCTCGGCTCTGCAAACCGGTGCATCCTTCACCTTCCGGTATGAGATAACGCCCAACAGCCCGGATAAGCCGCCGCTGCTGAACATCCTCGATCGGGTGAACGCTTCCAGCGGCAGCGTCAGCGGCCAGTATGCGCCCGGAAAGCTGCAGCTCTCTTTCTACCAGCTCAACGAAGACGACTCCGTCAAGACGTCTCCCTTCACCCGGGTCTATATCGACTCGGAAGAGACGCTCTTCGACATCGGGCAGCTCTACACCGTTCTGCGTCAGGCTGTCACCGATAAACTCTCCATCGCAAGCGTTCTTCTGCCCGAGTGGAGCCTCGGAGACTACATCTCCCAGACGCAGGCTTCCGCCGTGCTGGGCGTCGAGACGAACAAGGTCGAGCTTCAGGAGCTTTCCGGCTTCACCCTCTCGCTCAAGGGGCTGAAAAAAGTCTCTCCTTCTGCCGCGCGAGACGGCTACCGCTACTATCAGTTCCCCGCCGCAGCCGACGGCACGACCCTCGTGCTCGGCTTTTCGACGGACGCTCTCTTCTCGAAGACCACGCCCATCCATGTGTTGCTGACCATCCCAGACCACAACGTCCACATCCAGCTCACCGGCACGGTGACCTCTGCCAAGACGGTGCTCTCTCCCCCGGCTTCCCGGATGAGCGACGAGGACATCGCCACGCTGGCTCAGATACGCCAGAGCGTCGAGTCTGTCTGGAAGATGATACAGTCCGCCACCCAGACCACAAACTGAATGATACAAAAAAAGCAGACGCTTTGTGCAGCGTCTGCTTTTTTGTTTGCGATTATTTACCGGTCGAGGATACGGCCATCCACCGAGAAGGTGACGACATTCCAGGGGATGAACTTACCGCTGTTCTTGAGGGCAGTGACGGCGGCGTGTTCGAGACCTCCGCAGCAAGGCACCTCCATCCGCAGGACGGTAACGCTCTTGATGTCGTTATTGCGGATGATCTCGGTCAGCTTCTCGCTGTAGTCCACGGCATCCAGCTTGGGGCAGCCGATGAGGGTAACATGGCCGCGCATGAACTCCTGATGGATGTTCGCGTAGGCGTAGGCGGTGCAGTCGGCGGCGATAAGCAGCTTGGCACCATCAAAATAGGGTGCATTCACCGGCACGAGCTTGATCTGGCAGGGCCACTGGGCCAGCTGCGAGGGCTGGGCGGCGGCAGGAGCTGCAGCCGGTGCGGCCTGCTGGCGGTCAAACTGGCGCATGGCGCTGCCCGGGCAACCGTGGAAGACGGGCTTTTCGGCAGCGGCAGCAGCCTTTTTCTGTTTGTTTTCCAGCACAGCCTGCTCATCGTAGGCAGCGGCCTCCCGCTCCTCGAAGGTGATGGCACCGGTGGGGCAGCCGGGCAGGCAGTCGCCGAAGCCGTCGCAGTAGTCGTCGCGCATAAGCTTGGCCTTTCCGTTCACGAGGCCGATGGCACCCTCATGGCAGGCAGTGACACAGGCACCACAGCCATTGCATTTTTCTTCGTCTATATGAATGATTTTACGGATCATATCCACACTCTCCTTTTCTTGATGGGCCTATTATAACAGATGCTTCGTCCTATTTCTGTTGTCATGACCACAAAGAGAGAGGAAGTTTTTCTCAGTAATGCACGACATTGCCCGCATTGCGGATGCGTGCCAGCACCGGCTCTGCCTCCGGGCTGCGGAAATAGTCGAGGCTGGTCTTGGGCAGCAGCGTCTCGAGGGTATCCCAGTCGCCGCTCTGCAGGCACTGGCGGACGGTGGAAGCACTGATGGCCTTGCCGTTTGCTTCTTTGCGGGGTACAACGACACACTCGATACCCGCTTTGGGCAGCTGCTCGCACATAATCTGGTTGTAAAGCCCCGTCACCTGACTGGTAGGCTCCTCGCCCACATAGCGGGCAGTGATGTTCAGCGCCGCCGCGATTTTCGTAAAGACGGCGAGGTCCAGCCGGGCGTGGCCGTCGATGACAGCTGCCTCATCCTTCAGGAAGTAACTGGGGAAGGTGGCATTCGAGATGATGTAGGGGCCGCTGTCGTGGAGCACCACATTCGGCAGATGGGCCACGCCCGCCTCCACCAGCTTCCTGCGCACGGCAAAAGGCACGAGGCTGGCGTCCTCACTGACCACGAACAGGTGGAGCGTGTCGCAGGCGGCAGCGGCTTTTTCCACAAGATACTGATGACCGAGGGTAAAAGGGTTCGCGTTCATGACAAGGGCCGCACTTTTGCCCTCGGTCCTGGTCTTTTCCAGATCGCGCAGATAAGCCCCGAAGCCGTCGCGGCGGTTCTCCATGAAGACAAGGGTATCCTCCACCCGGGCGATCTCGTAGAAGCCGAGGTCGCCGAAAAACTTGGAGCTTTTTACCTTGGTGTAGAGAAACAGGTGCATATTCCCCCGCGCGCACTGCACCTCGATGAGATGGGTGATGATCTGGTTCAGCAGACCCTCGCCCTGATGGGCGCTGCTGACGGCGAAGCACCGCAGGGTGTTGCCGAAGCAGCTGCCGGTACCGATGACGTTGTATTCCTCGTCGAACATGGCGCAGATGTAGTCCAGATTGCCGTCGCGGCGGATGCCCTCCTGACCCAGCAGTGTGTCGATTTGGGCCAGAACGGTTTTATCGGTCGGATAGACCTGCGAAATGGTATATTCACTCATTGATATTCCCCTCAGTAGTAACAAAATGGAGCAGCCAGGTCAGCGCCAGCAGGTCGGCACTGCCGCCGGGCGAGAGATTTTCCGCAATGAACCGGTCATCCAGCGCCGCGAGCACATCTTTATCCGGGTAAGGTGTCTGGGCGAGAAGGGCTTTCAGCTCTTCGGTGAGGGCCAGCTGACGCTCCCGGCTCGAGCGGGCGATGATGTTGGTATCGGTGCTGTTGGCCAGGATGGCCAGCAGTGCGCCGCCGCCAGTGCGGTCGAAGTCGTAACCCTTGGCAAGGCCCTCTTCCAGCACCGGCAGACCGACATTCAGCACCGTGGGAAGTCCAGCTTCCACCTGCCCGCGCACACCGGTGATGCCGTACTGAATATAAAGCTTCTGGCCCACGGTGGCGGCGTTCTCGGCAGTGACGCCTGCAAAATCCTTCTCGGTCAGGCCCGCCGTCATTGCGGATACTTCCGCCAGAACGCGGGCTGCTTCGGCCCAGAGGGAGCGGTCGAGGCGTCCCAGCGCCGCGCAGACGATGCCCACCGAAAAGACCGCGCCCTTGTGGGTGTTGACGCCGCCGGTGACGTCCAGCATCTCGCCCTCGGCCTCACAGCCCAGAGGCCGCAGGGCCGCGAACGTCTCGGGCGCGGGCTGTTCCGCCGTCTCGCGGCCCGTCTGGGCGCAGTCTTCAAAATAGGGGTAGAGCGCCGCAGCGCTGTCCATGAAGGTGAAGACGTCCATGTCTTTATGGCTTCCGCTGTTACGCCGGTCCACAAGGCCGGGCTTCGGGGTGGTGGTCACTTCGTAGAGCAGGGCGCGGACGGCCAGACGGGCCGCGTCGGCAATGTCCTGCGCGTCCCGGGCCTCGGTCAAGATCTCCGTCGTCTTTTCCTGCAGTTCGGCCACGGTATGGACGCGGCGGCTGCTGCACACCTTAGCAGGCCCGCCGCAGATGAGACAGCGGCGGCCTTCGAGGTTTAGCTCTTCTCTGTCCACTTTGAGGCCGTCCGGGCGGATGACGTCCATGTCGAACAGCCGCCCCAGCGGGGTGGCGTCCTCGATGTCGGTGGTAAATTTCTTGATGGTCAGCGGGTCGGCGTCCAGCACATAGAACGCCTCGCAGCCGGTCACTTCCCGGACGGCGTTCTGATACAGCGGCGTCAGCTTTGCCCGCAGAAACTGCTGGCGCAGCAGCTGACGCCCCCGCGCAAAGCCCCACCGGATGAGGGGCGAATCCTTTATCGGGCCGCAGATATTCATGGTAAAGCAGATGAGCGGCTTGTGGTACTGGGCCAACAGCTCCTGCTGATGCTGCACCCGGCGCTCCCGTGCATCCAGCATCTGGACCAGCGAAACAGTCGTTTCCATGTTTTTCTCCTCTCAGCGGTGCTTTTTGAGCATGTCCATAAAGAGCTGCACCTGCGGCAGGGCGGCTGCATCTCTCTGGCAGAAAATATAGGTGCGCCGGACGAAGGGCTCACCGTTCTCGAAGGTGCAGGGCTTGACATATCCTTTGAAGTTATTCAGCGCCACTTCCGGCATCAGCGCCCAGCCAAGGCCCCGCTCCACCATCTCGCGGCAGACCATGATGTTATCCACCACAAAATTACCCGCATCGTTGGTCACGCCATTCTCGTAGCGCCAGCGGGCCATCTGGGCGCTGATGGTGGCGTCGCTGCTGTGGTCGATATAAAGGTAATCGGAGATGGGCCTGTCCTTGTTCTCCTCGCTGCAGATCAGGCAGATATTCTCCTGCGAGAGCAGGAACTGGGTACCGTCCCACGGATACTCGCCCCGCAGCACTGCCACGTCCAGCGAAGAGTCCAGCATCTGCTGGTAGATGTTCCGGCTGTGGCCGGTAGCGATGTCGAGGCGTACCTTCGGGTAGGCTTTGTGGTACTCGGTCAGCACCTCGGGCAGGCGGTAGTAGGAGAAGTTCACCGAGATACCTGCCCGCAGGGTGCCGCAGGCTTCGCCCTGGATGGAAGCCAGCTGGCGGCGCATCTTTTCCATCTCGCGGGCGGCGGCGGCGCTGTGGAGCAGCACCTGTTCGCCTGCCGGCGTGAAGCGGATGCCTTGCCGTGAGCGCAGCACGATCTCCACCCCCAGCTCCTGTTCCAGCGCCTTGATGCGCTTGGAAAGTGCCGACTGGGTCATGTACAGTTTGTCCGCTGCGTGGGTGATGTTGCGCGTCTCGTCCAGCGCGTGCAGCAGCTCGTAATCTTTTTCGTCCATCGTAGCTCTCCCCCTATTGCCCTTTATTTTTCTTATCATTCCTGTTTGCGCTTCATCGCGGCGCTTTTTTCTCAGATTCCATGTCTGTTATTCATAATACAACAGATTTCAGCAAATGAAAAGGGGGATATTCGCCTTGATTTTCCCGAAAGTCCATTCCCAGATGGAATAACTCAGCACTTTTCTTGCGGCTTTCTTAACCCTGCCTTAATTCCATCTTAATGCGGTGTTGTTGTACACAACATCTTCATTTTTTCTTTTCTGATGGGCGGTCTTCCTCCCGCAGTACAGCAAACGCAGTTCTCTTTTCATTTCTGCCTGAAAAATCAGTAAAAGTCCAGTTTATTGGACAGTATTTGCATTATCATAAAAACAAGAAAAGACTCGTTTCTTTCTTCTTTGGCACATTGCAGATTTTTCCGTCTGCTTTTTGTGCAAAGTCCCAGAATTTTTCGTCGAAAAGCGCGTTTTGTTGACAGCCGCTTTTTGAAAAGCGTATCCTTATTGCAAACCAGAGTCAGGAGGTCATTTTATGGAGCACTCCACACGTCTTGCCCACATCAGCGAGGACGGCACCCGCACCCAGACCGTCTACGACCATCTCGCCGGCACTGCCAGACTGGCCGGTTCCTTCGCAGCCCCCTTCGGGGCGCAGAGCGAGGCCGAATTTGCCGCGTGGCTCCACGACGTCGGCAAATACAGCGACGCCTTCCAGCTGCGGCTCAAAGGCGGCCCCAAGGTGGACCACTCCACCGCCGGGGCGCAGGAGGCCTGGGTTCGCCAACATCTCCACACTGCCTTTGCCGTGGCCGGACACCACAGCGGCCTGCCCGACGGCGGGAGCCCCGCCGATGACCCGGGCGACGCCACCCTGTTTGGCCGGAGCAAGAAGCCGGTAGCCCCCTACGACGGCTGGCAGGAAGTAACGCTCCCCGCTTCGACGCCGCCCGCGTGGGCCTGCGCCGACCCGCTGAGCCTCGCGTTCTTTACCCGGATGCTCTACTCCTGCCTCGTGGACGCCGACTTCATCGACACCGAGACCTTCATGGACGGCAAGGCCGCACCCCGGGGCAGCGGCACGGACATCGCCGCGCTGCGGGACATCGTCTCGGCACAGGCGCAGCGCTATCTCAGTGCCGAATCGCCCTCGCCCGTCAGCGTCCAGCGCAACACCGTCCTCCGCGCCTGCCTCGAGAAAGGCGCGCACGGCCCGCAGGGGCTCTACACCCTCACCGTACCCACCGGCGGCGGCAAGACCTTCGCCTCCCTCGCCTTTGCGCTGGAGCACGCCGCCGCCCAGAAGATGAAGCGGGTCATCTACGTCATCCCTTATATGTCCATCATCGACCAGACCGCCGCCGTTTTCTCGGGCTTGCTGGGCGCAGAAAATGTTCTGGCCGACTTCTCCAACGCCGAGTACAAGACTGTTGAGCAGGACGACCTGACCCCCGCCCAGTACCGCCAGATGCTGGCCAGCGAAAACTGGGACGCCCCCGTCGTGGTGACGACGGCGGTGCAGTTCTTCGAGTCGCTCTACGCCAACCGCAGCAGCCGCTGCCGCAAGCTCCACAACATCGCCGACAGCGTCATCATCTTCGACGAGGCGCAGACCCTCCCGGGCGACTACCTTGCCCCCTGCGTCAGTGCCATCGCCCAGCTCATCCAGCATTACCACTCCACGGCCGTCCTCTGCACGGCCACCCAGCCTGCCCTTGAGCCGCTGTTCCGGCGCTTTGCGCCGGAGCTCCACCCGCAGGAGATCACGCCCGACGCGGCCCGTCTCTACGAAGTGCTCCGGCGCACCACACTGCAAGACCTCGGCACCCTGCCGCAGGAGGAGTTCGCCGCCCGGCTGGCAAATCACCCGCAGGTGCTCTGCGTGGTCAACCGCCGCAAGACGGCCCAGCAGCTCTACGCTGCTCTGCCCGCCGAGGGCAGCTACTGCCTGACCACCCTGCTCTGCGCCGCCGACCGCCGCCGTCAGCTGGACGACATCCGCCAGCGGCTGAAAGAGGGTCTGCCCTGCCGGGTGGTGTCCACCTCTCTCATCGAGGCGGGCGTGGACGTGGATTTTCCCGTCGCTTACCGCGAGCTGTGCGGTCTTGACTCGCTCTTACAGACTGCCGGGCGCTGCAACCGCGAGGGGCGGCGGGGCGCAGAGGAAAGCATCGTCTACCGGTTCCGGCTGGACGAGTGTTCCACGCCCCAGATGCTCAGGCAGAACGTCAGCGCGCTGGACTACACCGCCCGGCATCAGGACACACTGGACACGCCCCGGGCCATTCAGCTCTACTTCAACGAGCTTTCCGACCTGCGCGGCCCCGACGCCGTGGACAAGCACTGCATTCTGGATGCCTTTCTCCGGGGCATCCGGGGCTGCCAGTTCCCCTTTGCACAGGTGGCGGAGGAATTCCGCCTCATCGAGAACGCTGCCCACACGGTCTATCTGCCCGTCGGCGAGGGCGCAGCCCTCTGTGAACAGCTGCGCAGCGGTCATGTTACCCGGACGCTGCTGCGGAAGCTGGGCGTTTACAGCGTCTCCTGCTATAAGGACCAGTTCGACAAGCTTGACGCCGCCGGGGCGCTGGAACTGCGGCCCGATGGCTCGGCCATCCTCACCGACACCAGCTGCTACAGTGAAAAGACCGGCCTTGCCATGGATGTGGAGACTGGCATCGGCCTTTACTTCTAAAAGAAAGAGGTGGTTTCAATGACCGATATTCATCTTAGTCTGAAAATTCAACTTCACCCGGAAAGGAGGCGATGCTGATGTCCATGCTCATTGAAGTATGGGGCGACTATGCCTGTTTCACTCGTCCGGAAATGAAGACCGAGCGTGTGAGCTACGACATGATCACTCCATCCGCTGCGCGGGGCCTTGTGGAGGCCATCTACTGGCACCCCGGGCTGCGTTATACGGTTGACCGCATCTATCTGCTCAGGCCCTTCGGCCTTGACCCCGAGGATGAAGCGTTCACCGAGGAATACACCCAGCGGCCCATCCGGTTCACCAACATCCGGCGCAACGAGGTCAAGTCCACCCTGCTGTCCTCCGCCGCCCTCAGTGCGGCCAAAGGCGGCACGCCGCCGGTGCTCTACACCTCGGAGGACATCCAGCAGCGGGCCGCGATGGTCCTGCAGGACGTCCACTACGTCATCGAGTGCCACTTCGATTTGACGGACAAGGCCGCCCCCAGCGACAATCCCGGCAAGTTCCAGGACATCCTGCGCCGACGCCTGCGCAAAGGTCAGTGCTATCACCAGCCCTGTTTCGGGTGCCGGGAGTTCCCGGCCAACTTCCGGGAGTGGCCGGGCGGCAGCATTCCGGCGCTGAAGGTCACGCAGGACCTCGGCTTCATGCTCCACAGCCTCGATTACTCTGATTCGGCTAACATCCGCAGCCAGTTCTTCCGCGCAAAGCTGGTGGACGGCGTGATGGAATGCCGGGACGTGGAGGTGTTCACATGATACTCCAAGCACTCACCGCCTATTATGAACAGCTCTTGAAGCAGGGCAAGGTGGAGGCCCCCGGCTGGGACAGCCGCTTCAAAGTCAGCTATGAACTGCGCCTCGGCCCCGACGGCCAGCTCCTCGCCCTCAACGACCTGCGGCAGGAAGTCCCCAAGGGCAAAAAGACCGTCATCGCCCCCCGTGAGCTCCCTGTCCCCCACCGGGTCAAGCGCGCCTCCGGCGTCGCCGCGAACTTTTTGTGCGACAATACGTCCTATCTGCTGGGCGCAGACGAGAAGGGCAAGCCCGAGCGCTCCCGCCAGTGCTTCGAAGCCTGTGCCGCCCTCCACCACAAAGTGCTCGACGGCGTGGACTCCCCTGCTGCCAAAGCCATCCTCGCCTTTTTTGACAGCTGGGTACCGGATACAGCCCCCACCCACCCGCTGCTGGCAGAGCAGTGGGCCGACCTGAACAACAACGCGAACCTTGTGTTCGGCTACGAATCCCCCGACGGCGCCCACTGGCTGGCCACCACAGATGACGCCATCCGGACCGCATGGCAGTCTGCCTTTGACACCTCCGATGCAGACGCCGAGACGGCCCGCTGCCTCATCACCGGCAAAGAAGCCGGCATCGCCCGCATCCACCCCGCCATCAAAGGTGTGATGGGCGCACAGGCCGCCGGTGCGGCACTGGTCTCCTTCAACGCGCCCGCTTTCTGCTCCTATGGCCATGAGCAGGGTGCCAACGCCCCTGTCAGCGAGTACGCAGCTTTCGCCTACACCACGGCCCTCAATCTGCTGCTGGCTGACCGGAACTGCTGCCAGCGCATCGGCGACACCACCATCGTCTGCTGGGCCGAAAACGCCGCTCCCGCCTACTCAAATGCCATGCTGATGTTTTTCTGCGGCGGTGCCGAGGCGCGCGGCGTCTCGGAAAGCGACCTTGCAGCCGCACTGAAAGCCCTTTCTCAGGGACGCCCCGTCTCCTTCCTCGACGACAAGCTGGACCCGAATCAGAACTTCTATGTGCTGGGCATCTCGCCCAACGCGGCCCGGCTCTCCGTCCGGTTCTTCCTGCACAGCAGCTTCGGACAGTTTGCCAAAAATCTGCAGGACCACGCCGACCGGCTCAGCATCACCCGCCCCGCCTTCGACAAGCGGGAAAACCTGTCGGTCTGGGCGCTGGCGCAGGAGACGGTCAACCAGAAATCCCGGGACAAAAATCCATCGCCCCAGCTGGTGGGCGATCTGCTCCGGGCCATCCTCACCGGCGGGCCGTACCCCGCCACTCTGCTCAACGGCGTGACCCTCCGCATCCGGGCCGAACGGGAAGTCACCCGGGGCCGCGCCGCTATCCTGAAAGCCTACTATCTCCGCAACTACCCCACTGAGCTCAACAAGGAGGTATTTACCGTGAGCCTGAACGAAAGCAGCAATGTCCCCTATGTTCTGGGGCGTCTCTTCTCTGTGCTGGAGACGATCCAGAGCGTCGCCAATCCCGGCATCAACGCCACCATCAAAGACCGGTACTTCAACTCGGCCTGTGCCACCCCGGCAACGGCCTTCCCTACGCTGGTCAAGCTGGCTCAGAAGCATCTGCAGAAGATGAGCACCCCCAACGAGGTGCATTTCAACAAACAGCTCACCGAGCTGATGGCCCAGCTGCCCGAGACAGGCTTCCCGGCGCGGCTCAGCCTGCCGGAGCAGGGTGCCTTTGAGATCGGCTACTACCACCAGACCCAGAAACGCTACGCCAAAAAGAATGAGGAGGAATAAACTATGTCTGAGCCCATTAAGAACCGCTATGATTTCGTCATCCTGTTCGACGTCGAGAACGGCAACCCCAACGGCGACCCCGATGCAGGCAATATGCCCCGCATCGACCCCGAGACGGGCTACGGTCTGGTGACTGATGTCTGCCTCAAGCGGAAGATCCGCAACTATGTCGAGACCCTGAAAGAGGACGAAAAAGGCTATCGTATCTACATCAAGGACGGCGTTCCCCTCAACCGCAGCGACGCCGAGGCCATCAGCACGCTGGGCATCGACCCCGACCTGAAAGCTGCCAAAAAGGCCGACCCCGACATCGATGCCAAGCTGCGGGACTATATGTGTGAGAACTACTTCGACATCCGCACCTTCGGTGCCGTCATGACCACCTTCGTCAAGGGTGCGCTGAACTGCGGTCAGGTGCGCGGCCCCGTCCAGCTGAGCTTCGCCCGCTCGGTAGACCCCATCGTCCCGCAGGAAGTCACCATCACCCGCGTGGCCATCACTACCGAGGCCGATGCCGAGAAGAAGGGTACTGAGATGGGCCGCAAGCACATCGTGCCTTACGCCCTCTACCGCGCCGAGGGCTATGTCTCGGCCAACCTCGCCCGGAAGACCACCGGCTTCTCCGAGGATGATTTGAAACTTCTGTGGACTGCCATTCTGAATATGTTCGAGAACGACCACAGCGCTGCCCGGGGCAAGATGGCCGTGCGGGAGCTCATCGTGTTCAAGCACGATTCTGAGCTGGGCAATGCCCCGGCCTATAAGCTCTTCGACTCCGTCGCCGTCCAGCGCAAGCCCGATGTGGACGCCGCTCGCAGCTACCGCGACTACACCGTCACGGTGGCAGACACTCTGCCGGAAGGAGTCACCTGCGAGAGGCTGTCCTGATGGGCGGCGCAGACGACTGGCTGCCCCTGTCGGGCATCCAGCACTTCTGCTTCTGCCGCCGCCAGTGGGCGCTCATCCATCTGGAACAGCAGTGGGCGGAGAACCGCCGCACCGTCGAAGGCCAGCTCGACCACGCCCGCTGCCATGACGCAAACCAGACCGAACGGCGCGGCGGCCTGCTCATCACCCGAGGGATGCAGGTGGTCAGCCGTCGGCTGGGCCTGAGCGGAAACTGCGATGTCGTCGAGTTCCGGGCCGACCCGGAGGGCATCCCCCTGCAAAGCACGGAAGGGCTCTGGAAGCCCATGCCTGTCGAGTACAAGCATGGCCGCGCCAAGGCCAGCGACGCTGACCGGCTGCAGCTCTGCGCACAGGCCATGGCGCTGGAAGAGATGCTGGTGTGCAGCATCCCGGAGGGTGCGCTCTTCTACGAGGAAACGCGGCGGCGGGAGGTCGTGCCGCTGACCGAAGAACTGCGCCAGGCCACCCAGAAGATGGCCGACGAGATGCACGCCTATTTTGCCCGGGGCTATACCCCCAAGTCGAAGCCCGGCACCCACTGCAACGCCTGCTCCCTCAAAGAGCTCTGCCTCCCCGTGCTGTATCAGCGTGCCGACCCGAAAGCCTATCTCCGCGCCCATCTGGACGAGATGCAGGAGGCCGCGCCATGAGAAAGTTTTTGAACACGCTCTACGTCCTCAACAAGGACGCCTACCTTTCCCTCGAGGGGGAGAACATTGTCCTGCTCTGCAACAAGGCTGAAATTGGCCGGGTCCCGCTCCACACGCTGGAAGGCATCGTCTGCTTCAGCTATCCCGGCGCAAGCCCTGCCTTGATGGGTAAATGCACCAGCCTCGGGGTCGATTTGAGCTTTTTCAGCCCACAGGGCCGCTTTCTGGCCCGGGCCGTAGGCGAAGAGCGGGGCAACGTCCTGCTGCGGCAGACCCAGTACCGCATCGCAGACAGCGAGGCAGAGAGCTGTCTCTATGCGCGCAATTTCATCCTGGGCAAAGTCTATAACGCCCGCTGGGTGCTGGAACGGGCCACCCGCGACCACCCCCAGCGGGTGCCGGTGGAACAGCTCAAGCACACCAGCGCCCAGCTGGCGGCGGCGCTGCCCCTCATCGAGCAGTGTGACGACCTCGACCAGCTTCGCGGTCTGGAGGGCGAGGCGGCACAGCGGTATTTCGACTGCTTTGATTCACTCATCCTGCAGCAGCACGATAATTTTTCTTTCGCAGGCCGGAGCCGCCGCCCGCCGCTGGACAATACCAATGCCCTGCTCTCTTTCGCTTATTCGCTTCTGGCCTCCGACTGCACGGCGGCTCTTCAGAGTGTGGGCCTCGACCCCTACGTCGGCTTTCTCCACCGCGCCCGGCCCGGGCGCAGGAGCCTCGCCCTCGACCTCATGGAAGAGCTGCGTGCAGTTTATGCCGACCGCTTCGTGCTCTCCTGCATCAACCAGAAAATCATGACGCCGAAGCATTTCCAGAAGCAGGAGAACGGGGCCGTCCTTCTCACCGATGAGGGCCGCCGCGCCTTTCTGGGCGGGTGGCAGACCCGTAAGCAGGAGACTATCACCCACCCGTTCCTGAACGAAAAGCTTCCGTGGGGCCTCGTGCCTTATGTGCAGGCTCTGCTTCTGGCCCGCACCCTGCGGGGCGATATGGAGCTTTACCCGCCATTTTTCTGGAAGTGAGGGATGTGTATGCTGGTCCTTATCACCTACGACGTCAATACCGAAACTCCTGCCGGGCGCAAACGTCTGCGCAAAGTCGCCAAGCGCTGTGTGGACCACGGCCAGCGGGTGCAGAACTCCGTGTTCGAGTGTCTGCTGGATGCCGCGCAGTATGCCGTTCTCAAGGCGGAGCTGACGGCCCTCATCGACCCTGCGCTGGACAGTCTGCGCTTCTACCAGCTGGGCAACAACTATAAGAGCAAGGTGGAACATATCGGCGTTCATCCGCCCTTCGAGCAGGACGGCCTGCTGTTGTTCTGAGTTTCCCGCCCCGGTGCGAAGGGCGAGTTCTCAGCATTTTTCCGGCGCCTTCGCACCGGATTTTTGTGTCATTTTGCATGATTTGGATAGCTCTTTGACCCGTTGTAAATCAAGGCTCTTCTAAATTCGTGCAGAATGTTGTATAATTTGTTTGAAAATAGAGATTTTGTCTCTGTTTTTGCTGTCGCCCTCCTCGCGGAGGGCGTGGATAGAAATCTCGTAGAGCCAGCGGTGATTGCAGACGTTAATGTCGCCCTCCTCGCGGAGGGCGTGGATAGAAATTCTCCAATAATGATTGAGAGCGGGTCCATCCACGGTCGCCCTCCTCGCGGAGGGCGTGGATAGAAATCAGTTCGAGTTCGACGGGGCATTGTTGCAGTTGAGTCGCCCTCCTCGCGGAGGGCGTGGATAGAAATATGCTGTCGCTGCTGCGCTCGGTATGAGCATTGAGGGTCGCCCTCCTCGCGGAGGGCGTGGATAGAAATAACACGTCGCAGGGTATGCTCAACCTCACGACCGGTCGCCCTCCTCGCGGAGGGCGTGGATAGAAATGACACCATCGCTCGTGCCACCTACGGCGACGAAAGTCGCCCTCCTCGCGGAGGGCGTGGATAGAAATTTTTTTGCGCACATTCAGAGCAACCTCCCGCCGCGTCGCCCTCCTCGCGGAGGGCGTGGATAGAAATATCCTGACCTACAACCAGCACGTCGACGGCCCCAGTCGCCCTCCTCGCGGAGGGCGTGGATAGAAATGAGGCCGACCTGTGTGGCGTTGAAGTTGACCATGTCGCCCTCCTCGCGGAGGGCGTGGATAGAAATACCCTTTCGGAGCCGAGAGGCTACGCCATCGGCGTCGCCCTCCTCGCGGAGGGCGTGGATAGAAATCTGAACACGGCGCAAAATTTCCGGGCGACAGCCGTCGCCCTCCTCGCGGAGGGCGTGGATAGAAATCTCGGTGCGGTGGTAAAGCTGCCAGACGAGGTCGGTCGCCCTCCTCGCGGAGGGCGTGGATAGAAATAATGTGGGGCGGCAGATTGACGATGCTGGACAGGTCGCCCTCCTCGCGGAGGGCGTGGATAGAAATCCATCTATGCAATGGTGGACTACGTACAGTTCCGGTCGCCCTCCTCGCGGAGGGCGTGGATAGAAATATCACATTGTCGGTGGCCTTTTGGTTTTCCTCCAGGTCGCCCTCCTCGCGGAGGGCGTGGATAGAAATTGTCCTCATGGAAAGGGCACAGACCTGTCAGCTTGGTCGCCCTCCTCGCGGAGGGCGTGGATAGAAATTGGGATGTCCTCTTTTTTGTAGTCCACAGGTTTTGGTCGCCCTCCTCGCGGAGGGCGTGGATAGAAATCACTCGGTTCGGTATTCCGGGGAGAATGCGAGGAAGTCGCCCTCCTCGCGGAGGGCGTGGATAGAAATAAGATATTCACCCCCTTAAAACAAAATAAGCCCGGTCGCCCTCCTCGCGGAGGGCGTGGATAGAAATCCAACGTGAAGCTGAACAAACTTCGTGAGAGCCGGTCGCCCTCCTCGCGGAGGGCGTGGATAGAAATAAGTTCTGTAACCATATCGGAAACAATTTTTAGGTCGCCCTCCTCGCGGAGGGCGTGGATAGAAATTTTCAATGGCCGCAGAGCAGCCGAAGGAAATCTTTGGTCGCCCTCCTCGCGGAGGGCGTGGATAGAAATTTCCAGTAGTCGAAGGTGTGCAGCTCGCTGGCTGCGTCGCCCTCCTCGCGGAGGGCGTGGATAGAAATCCTTTTCGTCTTTTTGCAGTAACGGCGAAGCGGAGTCGCCCTCCTCGCGGAGGGCGTGGATAGAAATTGCATGACAAAAAGGTGAGAAACGCCCATGCGAAGGTCGCCCTCCTCGCGGAGGGCGTGGATAGAAATTCCTCATCCTGCGGATACTCCGGGTTCCGGGCATGGTCGCCCTCCTCGCGGAGGGCGTGGATAGAAATCCAACAAGGCCGAGGGCATTTTCCAGTACGTCGGGTCGCCCTCCTCGCGGAGGGCGTGGATAGAAATAAGATCGACGAGATTAGGAAAAACGGCGCCGCAAGTCGCCCTCCTCGCGGAGGGCGTGGATAGAAATGGAACAGCCATTAAGCCGAAGTGAGCCAAAGGAAGTCGCCCTCCTCGCGGAGGGCGTGGATAGAAATTCCAGAACGCATACACAGGCGGCAGACCGCTGCCGTCGCCCTCCTCGCGGAGGGCGTGGATAGAAATCATGCTTATGCAAATGGGATACAACACCTTAGGAGGTCGCCCTCCTCGCGGAGGGCGTGGATAGAAATTTGGACGCTCTGAGGTGCCTTTCCAAACGTTTAGTCGCCCTCCTCGCGGAGGGCGTGGATAGAAATCGCACCGTCGCCGAAGCCCGTACACGAATTGCCGTCGCCCTCCTCGCGGAGGGCGTGGATAGAAATTTTCAGAGAGCTGCCGGACGATGCAAGGCAGCAGGCGGTCGCCCTCCTCGCGGAGGGCGTGGATAGAAATCGTGAAGCCGCTGATTTACCGTCTTGTCTGTACCAGTCGCCCTCCTCGCGGAGGGCGTGGATAGAAATTCAGATTTGCCGGAAAGATACTCGTTGAGTTTATCGTCGCCCTCCTCGCGGAGGGCGTGGATAGAAATTGTTGATTTGCTCGCGGGAAATCTTAACGATGATCTGGTCGCCCTCCTCGCGGAGGGCGTGGATAGAAATAATCGGGCATGGAAGCACGGGAAGGAGACGTGGGGTCGCCCTCCTCGCGGAGGGCGTGGATAGAAATACAGTCTGTGGCTGTCGGATAGTCCTGCGCTTCGGTCGCCCTCCTCGCGGAGGGCGTGGATAGAAATAACAGCACCAACGTCGCGCTGATGCAGGGGCAGAAGTCGCCCTCCTCGCGGAGGGCGTGGATAGAAATCTCACTGTTGGCCAAGCTCACGCGCTCGCCCTGTGTCGCCCTCCTCGCGGAGGGCGTGGATAGAAATCCCTGACCGAGACCGCAGTGAAAGCGCCTGCGTGCAGTCGCCCTCCTCGCGGAGGGCGTGGATAGAAATCGACTACCGAAGCAAATGCCCTGACTACATCCCGTCGCCCTCCTCGCGGAGGGCGTGGATAGAAATACGCATATCCTCGTATGGAAAATCGACCGTATCAGTCGCCCTCCTCGCGGAGGGCGTGGATAGAAATACCTCGGTTTTCGTCTTTTTGCCAGTTTCTACGGTCGCCCTCCTCGCGGAGGGCGTGGATAGAAATTTGCCATGCTCTGTTTGTTGCCGCTTCTGCTGAGTTGTCGCCCTCCTCGCGGAGGGCGTGGATAGAAATTCTGAAATTACTTACTGAGCGATACGCCATCGTAGTCGCCCTCCTCGCGGAGGGCGTGGATAGAAATTTGCCATATCATGACGTAAGCTCTGAACGGTAGTGGTCGCCCTCCTCGCGGAGGGCGTGGATAGAAATTGTATAGTTGTCGCCGTAGTGCCAACTGTCCAGGTCGCCCTCCTCGCGGAGGGCGTGGATAGAAATTCCTTTGCTTCCTCGAAATCGCCGTTGCGCTCGTCGTCGCCCTCCTCGCGGAGGGCGTGGATAGAAATGTTGAACGCCTTGTCTGCGCTTGTGTGTTGCCAGGTCGCCCTCCTCGCGGAGGGCGTGGATAGAAATCTCCTCGCATTGCTCCGCTGCCCAGGTTGATTGCCGTCGCCCTCCTCGCGGAGGGCGTGGATAGAAATCCAAGGCCGTCAACGCTTACGCATTGCCATCTTTGGTCGCCCTCCTCGCGGAGGGCGTGGATAGAAATTTTGCTATGGCCGTATGCCTCTAGCTCCATTCGTGTCGCCCTCCTCGCGGAGGGCGTGGATAGAAATAACAGCCTCAGCAGCCTAAACACTGGCGCAGGCGTCGCCCTCCTCGCGGAGGGCGTGGATAGAAATATTGGCGGCTCCTTTCAGCGGCTCTCGCCGCGCCGGTCGCCCTCCTCGCGGAGGGCGTGGATAGAAATAACGTTTTCGTGGCCGCTTTCATCGAGGTGCCGCGCGTCGCCCTCCTCGCGGAGGGCGTGGATAGAAATGTCAAATAGGTGCAGGGCGGGTGTGCAATGAGCAGTCGCCCTCCTCGTGGAGGGCGTGGATAGAAATTTCGTACAGCACCACTTTTGTCGCCGTGTCCGGGGTCGCCCTCCTCGCGGAGGGCGTGGATAGAAATATGGTCACATATCCTCCAGGTCGGTATCGGTGACGTCGCCCTCCTCGCGGAGGGCGTGGATAGAAATTTGCAGGCCTTGCCGTTGCCCTTGCTGCTGCTGCCGTCGCCCTCCTCGCGGAGGGCGTGGATAGAAATCTTTCTGGCTGGCGCTGTTGTCGTATTGGAGGTATTGTCGCCCTCCTCGCGGAGGGCGTGGATAGAAATTCGCTGAGGGCCGTAGACGTGCCTGTGATGCCACGTCGCCCTCCTCGCGGAGGGCGTGGATAGAAATATATCGAGACTGCAAAACTGCCCTCCACGGCCCTCGTCGCCCTCCTCGCGGAGGGCGTGGATAGAAATTCTCCCGCCCAAAGGGGAACAATGCGCGCACGGCCGTCGCCCTCCTCGCGGAGGGCGTGGATAGAAATTGTGCGCTGCGCCGCTCCGGTGCAGGCAGGTCAAGTCGCCCTCCTCGCGGAGGGCGTGGATAGAAATACCCACGGACGGGAGCTCACATGGCAACCCTCAGGTCGCCCTCCTCGCGGAGGGCGTGGATAGAAATAGGCTGTTGTAGTCGCTGAATACGCCGCTCCGGCGTCGCCCTCCTCGCGGAGGGCGTGGATAGAAATGACCGCAAGAAGCATATCATCGACAAGCTGCCGGGTCGCCCTCCTCGCGGAGGGCGTGGATAGAAATGAGTCCAAGGGCGGTGTTTTATACTCCGGTAGCTGTCGCCCTCCTCGCGGAGGGCGTGGATAGAAATACGTTTTGTCGGTGCCGTCAAAACACCCGGCGGCGGTCGCCCTCCTCGCGGAGGGCGTGGATAGAAATTGAGCTGAAGAAGCTGCTTGTGCAGCTCACCCAAGTCGCCCTCCTCGCGGAGGGCGTGGATAGAAATCCGACAAGGAGCCAGTAAGCAAAATCCGGTTGGAGTCGCCCTCCTCGCGGAGGGCGTGGATAGAAATCAGAATATCGGACTGATCTTCGTCAAGAAAAACACGTCGCCCTCCTCGCGGAGGGCGTGGATAGAAATTTCGTCACATAGCCCATTGCGAAACCTCCAGAAGGTCGCCCTCCTCGCGGAGGGCGTGGATAGAAATACAGCAGCTTTGCCACGATGCAGGGCTGTCGCTGGTCGCCCTCCTCGCGGAGGGCGTGGATAGAAATCTTGCTGAACGTGTAGTAGTAGGAAGCGGACAGGTCGCCCTCCTCGCGGAGGGCGTGGATAGAAATTGTGCCGCTGCGATGACCTGAGAAAGCGCACTCTGTCGCCCTCCTCGCGGAGGGCGTGGATAGAAATTTGACAGCAGTGCGCATGGCGGTGATTGTAGAGGGTCGCCCTCCTCGCGGAGGGCGTGGATAGAAATCGGCCAGCCTGACCCTCCAGACCCGCCGCAGAACGTCGCCCTCCTCGCGGAGGGCGTGGATAGAAATTTGTCAGTCATCTCTCAGCCCTCCTCGCTCACGCCGTCGCCCTCCTCGCGGAGGGCGTGGATAGAAATCATGATGCCAGCAAAGCAGGTGCGGACGGGGTATGGTCGCCCTCCTCGCAGAGGGCGTGGATAGAAATTCGTTGCTGCCCCGCTCCCAGGAGGAATACGGGTGGTCGCCCTCCTCGCGGAGGGCGTGGATAGAAATACGTCGGTCAGTGCTGCCAGCGATTCCGCTGCCGGTCGCCCTCCTCGCGGAGGGCGTGGATAGAAATAAGAACCTGCTGCACCCCAAAAAGGAGGACTGACGTCGCCCTCCTCGCGGAGGGCGTGGATAGAAATGGCAAGAAGTTTGGCTTCGCACTGGATGTTCTCACGTCGCCTTCCTCGCGGAGGGCGTGGATAGAAATACCGCATAACCCCACTGGAAAACGCCATCACGCAGTCGCCCTCCTCGCGGAGGGCGCAGGTAGAAATCGACACAAAAATATGGTAAACTCTTATTAAGTTGTTGCCATGCGCTCTCTAAGGAACTGAGTATTTTGACCTACAATTCCGTCTCTTAAAGACGTTGGTTGAAATCAGTTTGTGTTCCCCGGTGCATTCTTCGACTTGAAGTCGCTCCTATTTGAGGGGTGTGGATAGAATAACATAATAATCATATCGCGGTTCTCAAAGGCGTAACCAAGACGTCCTCTTCACCGAGGGCGCAGATAGAAATTGTCACAACCACGCCGGTCTTTTCAGCATCAAGGTTGCCCTCCCCGCAAAGGGTACGGATAGAAATCAGTTTCCACCTCGAATCGGGCATCGCCACAATTTTTCCAAAAAGGAGTTTTCCATGCATACCGTTCCCCTTACCCATCAGCTCGTCACCATCCAGGACGACTTTGACCTCGACAAAATCATCGAAAGCGGCCAGTGCTTCCGGCCGCAGAAACTGGCCGACGGGCGCTACCGTTTTCTTTCCGGCGGCGCACTCCTTTATCTGACTCCGCTGGGCGCTGGGCAATACGACGCTGCATGGTATGGCTCAGATTGGGAGTGCTGGGCCAACTACTTTGATTTGGGCCGGAACTATGCCGCGCTGCGGTGCAGCTTGGCGGGACAGAGCAGCTATCTGGACAAATCGCTCGAATTTGGGCAGGGCATCCGAATCCTGCATCAGGACCCATGGGAAATGCTCATCACCTTTCTTATCTCCCAGCGCAAGAGCATTCCGGCCATCCGCACCGCCGTAGAACGCCTTGCCCGGTGCTGCGGCGAACCGCTCAGTGCCGAAGGCGATGAAGTCTTCCTCTTCCCCACCCCGCAGCAGCTCTGCGGCCTCTCTGGAGCGCAGCTGATGGGCTGTGGTCTGGGCTACCGCACCCGTTACATCCAGAACGCTGCCGCACAGGCTTCCAGCGGCACACTCGACCTCGGTGCTCTGGCGGCGCTGCCCGACGACGCTCTCTTTTCCCGCCTCCTCGAGCTGGACGGCGTCGGCAAAAAGGTAGCAAACTGCGTCTGCCTCTTTGGCTATGGCCGTACCGCGATGGCTCCCATTGATGTTTGGATACAGCGACTCATTGATGAGGAATTCGGCGGCCGCGACCCTTTTCCTTCCTATGGTCAGCAGGCTGGCATCGTACAGCAGTACCTGTTCTACTACAAGCGCAGCACCCGCCGCAGCGTCGCTCACAAAAAATAAAAAAGTTATTGACAACTCTCCTTTTGGCTGGTATAATAATATGCGTCGTCAGGAATGACACGCCAGCTATGGGGGATTAGCTCAGCTGGGAGCCCAAGCAGTGCGCTCACGCACCCCCACAACTGAACTTCATAAAGCATTTCTTATTTGAGCATCTCTTTTCCAGGGGTTTCCACCTCTGGAAAATTATGGGGGATTAGCTCAGCTGGGAGAGCGCTTGCATGGCATGCAAGAGGTCACCGGTTCGATCC
>ERZ773114.1543-NODE-1543-length-24169-cov-10.289541_pt1 | contig 24169 bp, 13 predicted proteins | sample MGYA00580564_ERZ773114 | MGnify/ENA primary metagenome ERZ773114 (study PRJEB29015, sample SAMEA2737836) | human gut metagenome | biome: human gut; feature: human-associated habitat; material: faeces | place: China | collected 2012 ... | reverse complement strand
TGATGTGTTACCGATTGTATTTGGCGGAAGATCGTTATGAAGATGCTTTGTGGGCTGCACAGCAGGAACTGCGGATTCTGAAACACGAGGAGGACCCCAGGGCACGACAGTTAAATGCACTGTTTCTCATTCGTGATCTTGCGTTCAAACTGCATGATACGGAAACCAGAAAAAAAGCAGAGGCAGAATTACAGACAATGCAGTTATCTGCCGAAGAACAGTTTGAAGCGTTGGGCGGACTGCTGTTGGAGTATGTATTAGAACAGCATGATTTTGAAGAGGCGAGATCTTGTGCGGAACAGCTCTTACAAATCGCAGAAGAAATCGGCAGTCCTATGAAACTTGCTGTGGCATATGCCAATTTCATTTGTCTGGAAAATACTTATCGAATCGATTTGGATAAGGCATTTTACAGGGAAAAAACGGCATCTTATGCAGATCAATATTTTGCAGAACGTACAGATGAGCAAGAACAGGATGCGTCATTCTGGTCAAACCTAGGAGATATCTATCGAGATTGTGAGCAATTTCCCCGTGCAATAGAGTGCTATCAGAAATGGCAGGAGTTATTTCAAATGCAGATGAAGGAAGAATCTGTTTCTGTTAACACAAAGCTAGTACAGTTTCAAACGGATTTGGCAGTCTGCTATCTGAAGATGAATCGTTTTTCTGAGATGGAAGCACATTATGAAGAAGCAATCGCACTGGCTGATCAGTTTTATGGAGAGGAGCATGAGGAAACCGGCGAAATATGGGGAACATATGCCTGTGCATTGATCGACTGGTACAATGCTGAGCCAAACCGGAAATTATTGAAAAAGTGCAAGACCGCCATGGAACAGGCATTGGAAATTTTGCTGGAGCATAATGTGTGCGGTGAAATGATCATTGCAAATTTTCAGATGCGGTACAGTTCTGTACTGTCAGAATTGGGAGAGTTTCAGAATAGTTTTATTGCTGCTAAGGAGGCATTAGCGTGTTTTCAGAAGAATTTCGGGGAACTGAGCGAACAGATGCAATGGGCGTATCTTGTGATGGGAGACAACTACCACAAAGCAAGGGATAAGGAAAACGCTAGGCGATATTATGACCTGGCGATCCGAGTTTTGCGGGCAAACGATTATGAGACGGATGAGCTGGAAGAACGAGTGGAGGAGATATTGCAAGGGATGTGATTTGAGGAAAGTGTGTCACTTTTTTCACGGTATAGCGTGATTGATGGTGAGAAAAGTGATACGATTTTGTGAGTTCTTTTTTGAAAAAATGTCGTTAATTTTTCGATGATCAGAGATTCAACTCGTTTGTAAGGATTGCTTTTTTCTTCAAAATGTGTTATAATATAAAATGTTATATACTATTTCACTCGCAAAACGTAATAATTGCTGATGAAATTAGCTTTTTGAGCAGTTATTATCAAAGATAGTGCCTTTGCATCATGTTTTTACCACCATATTATAAAGGAGAGTTCAAATATGTTTGAGAATAATGAATCATACTTATCGACTGATGTTTGTCCTTTGGTGGATGAACTAAAGAGGCTGAAAAAATCATCATCTGAAGCGGTTGATAACGATGAAGAGTTTTCTCCATTTAAGATGTATATGCATATTCATCGCTCTTTAGAGGATGATCTGATCAAAAAAATAGAAAAGGCTAAAGAAAGTACCGGCAAGAGTTTGATTTTGGTATGCGGTAACGTAGGTGATGGAAAGTCTCATGTTATTTCCTATCTCAAGCATACACGCAGTGATCTGCTTGATGATTTTATTATTCACAATGATGCGACTGAGAGTCGCTCTCCTAATCGAGATGAAAAAGAAGAATTGGCTATGGTGTTACACAACTTTAGCGATAGTTGCATAGCAAATGATTCAGATGATAAAATTATTGTAGCTATTAATCTCGGTGTCTTGTCCAATTTCATTGATTCGGAAAAAGGAAAAGGACGGGAATTTTCTATTCTTGCCGATTATGTCAACAGTAATAATATTTTAATCGATAATATTGTTGGGGAAAGTCTTGAACAGAATAGTTGCTTTTTTCATATCAACTTTGGAGATTATCATATTTTCAGGCTTAATAATGGAACAATAGATTCTCCCTACATAGAAGAGGTAATAGAAAGAATCGTTTGTGAGAGCGATGATAATCCTTTCTATCAAAGCTATAAAAAATGTAGCGAATGTTCCGTTGATCATTGTCCTGTAAAAGCAAACTTTGAAATGCTTCAAAATAAAAAGGTTGTCAGCGGACTTATCAATACTTTGATTGAAACGATAGTTAAGGATAAAGTAATACTGTCAACGAGAGAACTGCTTGACTTTTTCTATGACATAATTGTGCATCCTGATTTTAATAAAACTAAGTTATCAAAATCGAAAAACAAACTTGAGCAATTCATCAAGTATTGTTTGCCAAGCCTTATGTATGAGCATGAGGAGGCATCAATGCTATTGTCTCACTTAACGAAGTACGATTTCATCAATCAAAGAACTGAGCTATTTGATGGAATTACCACCAGATTTAATACCACTGATAAACTGACTGAAATGTTTGAGTCTTATATTGATGTCAATCCGATTTCAAATCAGATATTTAGTTTTGATATAAATGCATTATGTGAAGGTTCGGCTTCTAAAAGCAAAGAACTAAAGAAGCTATTGTTCGCATTATTTACGAGGTTATGTAAAATCTCACCCAAACAATCAGATTTTTCGATCGTGAACAAGGAATTCAACGAGTTCATAGCCGATCTGTACTATTCGATTAGGCAAGATATAAAGAAGCTTCAAAAGATATATAAAACCGTAGAGAAATGTATATACGAATGGAATGGTGGCTCTTATGGAAGCAAATGTATAAATCTTAGAAGTGATGTTGAGGGATACATTGTATCTACGGAACTTGACCTTGAGCCTGATTTGAGCGAATTCAAAAGTATTCTTACTGATGAACAATTTGATAAATTCCCTTCCTACATTAATTTGATATTTACAAAAAAGAAAGAAAAAGACAAATCAGCGACGATTTCTATTGACTACGATTTATATAAGATGCTAAAACTTGTAGAGAATGGTTATCGTCCATCAGCAAAGGATAACAATCGCTATATCGGTTTCCTGACTTTTATAAATCGTTTGGCTGAATTTAGCGGCTTTGATGAAGAAATCTTAATCCAAAGCTATATCCAAGATGAAGAAAAGCAGTTTAACCTTAGCAAAGACGGATTTGGATATACTTTTAGCGAGGTGAAATAAATGTACCGCATTGATCAGCAAGTCTTTAATGATAATTTTCTCTCAGGCAAAGATAGCCAATTCTCACATAAGACAAACAAACTTTTTAATATGTTCCCCTTTACCGCTTCTACGCAGGATAAGATCGTAGATTCCTTTGATAATATTCTTGGTGCATTCCTGAGAATGATTTATTCGCTAAAGGCTCCGAAAGAAATCAATAGAGATAGTATTATATCCAAAATTTGCGAAGAAGTTGATTGTACACCACAAGATAAAGTTGCATTAAAAACGATCGTTAAAGACTTATATTTCTTAGATGAACATACGCTCAGATGCACAGGCTTCAATATGTTTATGTACACAGCAAGCTCAAAGAATGATCAAAAAATCTCAGAATACTTAGTCAGAGCGATTTGCGATTCACAAGAAGTTAAACAAGCATTGGAAGAAAGTCAGACAAAGAATAATCTTTTAGATACTTTGGTTGAGGATTATTTACCCAAGCTCGAACCGATTGATAACAAGGTGAACTACATAACCTTGATTCCGGAGATAAAAGTTAACTTTACAAAAGACTTGGTGTTCCTTATCAAGGATAAAAATGCAGATTATAACGACATTATTGCACTTATTTCATACTACTACTTTTTCTATACAAGCCAAGTAATAATGTATCTTAACAAGTTTTGTAATGGAAATCCTGATATTACTCCGATTTATTTCTGTGCAGAATGGGAAAAAACTTCTGTAACCAGAGACTGTTTTACCCGTGGATGGAAAGTTATTGATTCAAAGCTGAAGACGATGTTTTCTCATGCTGTTTTGCTTGAAATGCTCAACCAAAGGGCTGACGGCAATAGGTACTCGTATCATGACATATGGGAAGAATACATCCATTCAACTGATGAAGATAAAAAAATGATATTTACTCAGATGGAAAATCTTAAAAGACAATACACCACAGAATATATCGAACAGGATGGGTTTACTTTCCAAGCCGGCAATTATGAAACAGGTAATATTGATAGCCTGATTAAAGGCTTCTTTGATGATATAATGCTACAATTTGAAAGCACAAGACGTAGCAGAGCTAATGATGCCTATAAGAGCAGCTTTTCCTCTTTTTGCAAAAACAACTTTCTAAAACGATTTGGACGTTGCGGAAATATGCTTGTACTATCCGAGGAACTGCTCGTTTTGATGACAAAAGTCGCTATTGGTGATAGAAAACAAGTGCGTTTGAACGAGTTGTTCGACGAGTTTAGAAAACGTGGAATATACTTAGATAAGCAGTCACAAGAGAGTATTGTTGAGTTTTATGAAAAGCTCAATTTGATCGAGAAGAAAAGCGATAGTGGGGATGCACAGTATGTCAAAGGAATTTTATAACTATCTGGCTCAGAGAACGGTAGATTTCTTTCAGTCTACTTTAGTACCGGAAGGCGAAAAATACATTCTGAATTTCAATGATGAACATGAAGTGCGCAGCTTTTATGAAGCTTTAGATAGCTTACTGCAAATGAAAGCTGAGATAAAGACAGAATACAGCATCATTGATGATGATGATGAATATAGCACACTTGGTTTTACTACAAAAGGAAAAGTCTGCGTTTTTGTTGTACCTGAGCTTAATATTACGCAAGCCTACATGACAAGACTTAGAAATACAATTAAGGCTAATTGGGCTATGTTAATTGTATCTTGCAATTCTATCGACAGTATCTCCCGTGGTACCGAGAGTCTGTCAAAGGAAGGATTGCCGTTTTGTCGCGCACAGTTGGTTTCAGATATTAAAGAAAAGATTGAAAGCTCAAGTCTGGATACAGCATCTAAGCACATTCTTTTGCATGATCTCGAATCAATGAATAATGCTGGATACATGGATTCATATTCCATAACTGATTATTCAGATATTATCAAAGCTATAATTAATGAAAGAATAGACATTTCTGACTTTCAGAGCTTTCAGCTTTTCTACGATGAGGATTTGCATTCCTTATTGTTTAACGATGAAAAGAATATTGACAATCGTATAGGAGATAATTCTAAACTATATAAGCAGATCGATGATGTTGTTCGTTTTGGCGATCCGGAACATGATCTTTCTAAAGATTTCAGTGAAGACTTCATTAAACACGTTATTGATAATCATTCCAAACAGGAGTGTTGGTCTGACGGAATAACTTACGAAGAAGTAAAGAAAGCTCAAAGAAAAAAAGAAAAGGGAGAAAAGCCCTTGATCATTGGCAGATTATATGTGAATGCAGATAGTTCTCCAATGAAAGAGAATGCTCACTTTTTTGTTAAGCACGAAGCAGAGAAGGGAGCTAAGGCTAATAATTATCACATTCTTATTTTCAATAAAGAGGCTTGCTCTAAATTTGAAATCATCATAGAGTTTTCGGATACTATCAAAATAAATACACATACTTTATTAGATTCGCAAAATGCAAGCTCTAATACGACCGGAAAAAAGCTCATTATAACTCAGCACCATAAGGGTATCTCAATAAATAGAGTTGACCTGAAGTGTACAGAAAGAAATAACAGTAATTTCAAATTCAGTTATTGTATAATTGACTGCGATGCTTCATGGTTTAAAGATGTTTCTACACTATATTTGATTGAAGCAAAACCCAAAAAGAAACAGCCCAAGAGTCTTATCATAAACTGTACTTCTGAGGAAATCAGATTTAATCCAAGTGCCGAATTCGGTTCTAATATTCAGCTTCAGAATGAACTTGAGTTGAATTACGATGAATCGAAGCACATTAATATTGTCGTTGATGATACTTCGTTTAATGATGAGAACATTGCCAATGCATCTTTGACCATAAATGATGATGTACTGAGCATCCAGTTTGTTTCTGAGAGACCGCAGAACACCCCCTGCTCTGGTATCCGTATAGAGCAAAAAAAGCTCCATTCAAAGCAGAAATTTAATTATTGGGGAAATAATAAGCTAAGATTAGGCACTAAGGAGTACAATACTCAAGGTGAACTCAAAGACAATCTTATGCTTGAAGAACTGATTATTAAGCAGCGTATTCTATCCTGCACGTTTTACAGCCTTGAAAATATTGACGTAACGGAATTGGATGTTAGCGAAGAAATCAAGAGCGCATACAATACGCTTCTCGACTATTGTGTTGCAAATGATACGTTGCCGAGCTTAGTCTATTATGATGATGAATTCACTGAATTAGCTTCTACCTATTTAAATGCTGTTATTTCTGTGTTGTCGGGATTTGAAGAAAACAAGCCACTTACTAAATCACAGCAAGATATTCTTCGGATCGGTGTTGTGCGCTATCCTGAGAAGAATATCATTGCTTATTCACCATTTCATCCAATTAACGTCGCTTATCAAATTGCGTTGGCAAAAGCAGCAAGTGATATGACTATTGAGATCAGAGATGATATTCTCAAGAAACTTTGCTCTGACAATCTTTTGCCTATGGTGCGTGATGATGACGGCGAACTGTACCGTATACTGGATCAAAAACATTCTCCTCAGTGGACATATTATTATAAAGCCAATGCTAAGAAAAACAACGGTTCAAGAGATTTTGTTTCTGTAATTGTTAGGGAAAAGATCACGGAGTTCTATAACCACTTTGGTTATTTATTCGATTCTGTTGGTAATAATAAGATTATTATTGATGCTGTGAATATGGGTGATTGCCACAATCTATTCAAAGGTATAATCCTATACTTCCTTGATCAATATAGAGATGAAAAATCACCTGATTCTATGTTGACGATCATTATTAATGTTTATAATGATAACAGGATTCATAGTGTATTTGAATGTCTTGCTCACAAGCATTTACTAAGGAAGTTTATTGACAAGTTAGAGCTTAGATATGATAAGAACCATTTGACAATAAGCGAATTGGTAAATTGCCTCGTATCTAAAATCAAGTTCTACAGTAAAGATCTGTCTGATGCGGAGTATGATTATTGTCACCTTGCATTTATTGAGATGGATCAAAAAACCAATGAAGGTTTTTCAAATCACAACGATATTCGCTCTGGAACTATGCTTCAGGGCTTGGTTTCTGGTGTCTCGTCAACATATTATGGACAAAGCCATTCCTATCGAACTGGATACGGATCAAAGTTTAATGCCGAGGATGAAACAGACTTAATCTGTCTTTCAAATATGTACAATTCGGCAATGTACGTTTTTGGACAGAGTAACCCGTATATTTCCAATAATGTCCTCTGTACATTTATTGATGAAAAAGAAACCGAGACAATTGAAAAAACATATAATTCTTCTAATTGGGTTGTATTTATTGATCCCAAAGTAGATCTCAATTTCTTCAAAAACGCTGATAAAGATATTATGATCATTCATTATAGCGATCAGCATACTACCTCAAGTGGATACGACGCTATTACTGTCACAAGGAAAACTGAGCAGTATGCTAATATTTTGAGAGAATACCTCGTTGAAAACTCGCTTCCCGCTGGCGATTTGAGCAATATCCGCTCCATGATAGATATGTTTAACGCAGTCAACGGAGATTGGCTGTTAAAGCTCATTTCATCGTCTGATAATTTCCGCAAGGAAAAAATAAGCATACAATCTGCGATAAAGCTTGCACTTGCTTTCTTCTATTCAGAAAACATTATATGGATTCCAATAGCATTAGAGGAAATTCTGCGTGTTTCAGGTGCAGTAGGATTGTCGCAAAATGGCGGGTTGTTTTCAGCTAAGAACCTTGGATACAATTCCGGAGCAACGAGTGATGATTTGCTGCTGTTCGGCGTGGAAGTTAGAGAAGAAAAAGTGTACGTTCACATTTATCCTCTTGAAGTCAAGATCGGATACAAAAACGCCGACGAGATTACAAAAGCAACTGAGCAAATTAAGCGTACTAAAGAGATTTTCGATACGAAACTTATCAGCTCTGATAGTGAAAACTCTTTGCAGTACAAGTTCTACAGAAACTTTATTGCACAGTTAGCTGTAATCAGTGCGGAGAAGTTGAACCTTTATAATGTTTGGAGTAGTCAGGATTGGGAAAAAATTGTTAATACCGATGTTCGTGGTAAACTTCTTAATGATGACTTTGTTATTTCGGATTCACTGCATGACGAAATTGGCGATGGAATCGTTATTTCCTTCAAAGATGGTGCATTTATGCGTGAAGTAACAAAAAGCGATGTAACTGTTATCAAATTCCTTAAAGATGATGGTATCAATTATCTGACTAAGTCCGTGGATGACATTATTACCACATTACAAAATATGCAGGATATTGCCGGACATTTATTCACGGCACAGCACACTATTCCCGAAATCAAGGTATCCGAAGATGCAAGTCAGTTAGATGACGGACAGATTGTTTCGGATTGGCAGCCTGCCGTAGATAAGATCGTTCAGAGTTCTGATAAAGCTGAGCAAGAGGATTATGAATCACAAGCAGCTCCTGCTATCGCAGAAAAATCAAAAGATGGAATGAAGATTCTGTTCGGTCACGGTGTTATTGACGGAAAGCCAATCTATTGGTTTCCTAACGATACTGAAAAGGTTATGCATCCTAATACTGGCATAATTGGCACAATGGGAACAGGAAAAACGCAGTTTACTAAGTCAATTATACTCCAGTTGATTCAAGAACAGAATAATAACCCAGGCAGCGAACCTCTTGGCATACTCATCTTTGATTACAAAGGTGATTATAACAAGAATAAACAGGACTTTATTGACGCAGTCGGTGCGAAAGTCTATGATCTTTACCATCTTCCGTTTAATCCATTCTCAATTACCGTAACCCCTGAATCCAAGCCAATGTTACCAATGCACATTGCAAGCACATTCAGGGAAACATTGGCAACAGCTTACAACTTAGGGGAAAAGCAAAGAGCTACATTGCGCGACAGTATAATGCAAGCCTACGCTTTGAGAGGAATCGACAAAGCTGATCGTTCAACATGGACTAAAACGCCGCCTGTCCTAATGGATGTATTTAACGCATTTCAAACGAGCGAGGCTTTCAAGGAGGACAGCCTTTATTCAGCTTTAACAGAATTAGTTGATTTCGAGATATTTGAAACTAATCCGAACAAAACAATGCCACTTTACGATCTGATCAACGGCGTTACTGTCATCAACCTGCAAGGATATGATCCTTCTATTCAAAACCTTGTTGGTGCAATAACCCTTGACCTGTTCTACTCTCAAATGCAAGCAAATGGTCATAGTATGATCGACGGAAAACTCCGCCAACTGAGAAAATTCATTCTTGTAGACGAAGCAGATAACTTCCTCAAGCTCGGCTTCTCCTCAATAAGAAAGATTCTTAAAGAAGGACGAGAGTTTGGAGTGGGTACAATTCTTTCGACACAGTTCCTTAAACATTTTGATACGCAGCAAGATGACTTTTCTAAATACATTCTGTCTTGGATTGTTCACAAGGTTGACGATCTTTCGCCGAAAGACGTTAAAAACTTATTTAACACGGATAACAAGGCAGCTGAGGACGAGCTGTTCTCATCCATTAAGAAGCTTTCCAAACATCATAGCTTTGTAAAACTTGGCGATTCCGCTACGCCCTTCTATATAAAGGATCGAGCATTTTGGGAAATCCTTGAAGAAAACGGAGCACAATGACATCGTTTTTGGACACAATTTTTCTAATAACCACTTGACTTTTTCAAGATTTCATAGTATACTTAAGTATATGCGTATATATACTTAAGTATATTTTTGTTTGGAGGAATTGTCGTGAACTTCTCATATAAATTTCCTGCTATTAAAGGCGTTCAAGCTGGCAGAGAATACTATGTAGTCATGGTTCCATTAAAGTTTTTATCAAAGCTATTTGTAACCGATACAGAGTATGTAAGCCCTGAATATCGTGCACAGCGCCGATTAAATGAATCAAGAATTCCAACTATAAAGAACTATATCTTGAACAATCGAAATAATTATGTGTTTTCTGCCTTGTCAGCCTCTATTGACGGGGAATTTTCGTTTATTTCCTTTAAATCTGGTGAAGATATTGGCATTTTGGAAATAGATATGGAAAACACATTCTTAATCAACGATGGACAGCACAGAAAGGCTGCTATTGAAGAAGCTCTAAAGGATGATCCTACTCTTGGTGACGAAACAATCTCAGTAGTTTTCTTTGAAGACAAGGGCTTGGAACGAAGCCAACAGATGTTTACAGATCTTAACAAACACGCTGTTCGCACATCAAATTCTCTTTCTACTCTCTACGATTCTAGGGACGAATTCGCCGTTATTACCAAGCAAGTTATAGCAGAAATCCCGTTTTTCCAAAAGTATACTGATAAGGAAAAAGATAATCTTGGAAAGAACTCCTCAAAAATATTTACATTAACAAATATTTATAAGGCGAACAAGAATATTTTGCATGGAAGCATACAAGATGGTGATAAGAAATTCCTAGTGGATTTTTGGACGAATGTGGTCAATAATATAATTGAATGGCAGGAATTACTTGATAAGGAACTATCGAAAGCTGACTTGAAAAGAAGCTATATCCTCTGCTTGAATATAACACTACTTGCATTAGGTCGAATTGGCAACTATTACCATTTGCACCGAGAAATTGATATGTCCTCACAATTGACAGCATTAAGAAAGATTGACTGGTCAAGAGACAACCGAGCAAATTGGAATGGACGAGCTGTTCGGGATAATGGTAAAGTAAATACGGGCGAAAAGGCGGTTATACTAATTGCGAATAAAATTAAGGAATTACTAGGTATACCGTTGACTGATGCCGAGAAGAAAAGTGAGAAAGCCCTAAAGAAATAGAATATGCGTTTGCTTAATTGTGAGAAGGAGGATGTGTATGCACGCGATAAAAATCATAATGAAGGCAGAAACTCCTAACTCCAATAGTCCTAAAGATATAGTAAGTCTCTATATTGAGAATGACTTAGGACGTATAGAGGAATACAAAACTGAAAAGCTGTATGATTTGTTGATGGAAGATTCACATAAGCAAATATTTGTGAACAATAGTAGGTCGTATCTTATCCCCGTTTGTTCTATGAATGGACAAAAGTATGTAAGATCGCTACCAAATAATAATACAATCGACGAGATTATGAAGCTACCTCGTTGTTGAATAGGAGCTTACCAATATGAGTGAAACAACAATCACTAAAGAAATAATAGTCAAAATGCAAGAAACAGTTCAAAATCTGTATCTTGCAGATGAAATTCCGTGGGTTATCGGCTATTCTGGTGGTAAGGATAGCACTGCCGCATTGCAATTAGTTTGGCTTTCAATAAAGGATTTGCCCGAAGAACAGAGGCACAAGACTATTCATATTATCAATACAGATACAATGGTAGAATCTCCAGTAGTTGCAAAATGGGCCCAGGATTCACTAAAACGTATGGATCAGGCGGCCGCTGAACAAAAATTACCATTTGTTACTCATAGATTAACCCCTCAAATTGACAATACATTTTGGGTTAATCTTATAGGCAGAGGTTATCCATTCCCAAGAAAGCGTTTCCGCTGGTGTACGGATAGATTGAAAATACGTCCTGTAAATGATTTCATCAAAAACTGTATTGCTGAACATGGCGAAATTATACTTGTATTAGGTACTCGCAAAGCTGAAAGTGCTAATAGAGCCAAAACCATGGCTCACTACGAAAAACTTCGTGTACGCGAATTATTAAGCCCGAATCCAACGCTTGCTAATGAATTGGTTTTCTCTCCTTTAGAGGATTGGAACGATAATGATGTTTGGCTTTTTCTAATGCAATACAAGAACCCCTGGGGATATAATAATAATGATTTACTTACTATGTATCGTGGTGCAACCGCAGACGGTGAATGCCCTCTGATGGTGAAGGAAGGATTGCCGAGCTGCGGAAAAAGTCGATTTGGCTGTTGGGTATGCACGATGGTCGAGCAGGATAAATCAATGGAAGCAATGATTGCAAATGATTCCGAAAAAGAATGGATGACACCTCTGCTTGAATTTAGGAACGAAATTGGTGATGAGTTTATCGACAAATCACGACGTGATTTTAGACGTAGAGGCGGATATTTACAAGGATACAATGGAAAACTTAATTACGGTCCTTATACAAAGGCTATAAGAGAAATGTGGCTTGAAAAGTTACTTCAGATGCAAATAGACATCAACGAACATGGTCCAAAAGGCTTTGATTATTTGGAATTAATTACGATTCCGGAATTGATTGAAATACGAAAAATATGGGTTGCGGAGAATCACGAATTTGACGATTCTTTACCTGTTATCTATGAAAGGGTTATGGGTAAACCATTTCCTGATAAAAGCGTTTATACATCAACATCTTTCAAAAAGAAAGAATGGGATTTATTACAGCGTATTTGCGATCCGCAGGCTAACGATGACGAGACAATGCTATTTGAAATGATGTATACGCTTATAGACATTGAAAGCAAATCTAATCTCATGAATAACCGCAAAGGTATTCTTGATCAGATTGAACGCACCATAAAGAAGAATTTTTATAAGAATGCTGATGATGCGGCAAGCTACTATTTTGATCGAATTAAACGAAAAAAAGAACATGGTGCGAAGTGCGCTGATAACATTTTGCCAGAGACTGAGGAAGAATTTGAGGATAACGAAGCATGATAATTAAAAGACTAAAAATGCATAATTTCGGAGTGTATGCTTCTGACAACACATTTATATTTAATAGCCAAAAACCTGTAGTTCTTATTGGCGGAATGAACGGACGAGGTAAAACCACGTTTCTTGAAGCGATTTTACTTGCACTCTACGGAAAGAACTCATTTGCCGTTCAAGAAAGTATCTACGGTGCATATGGTAATTATTTGAAAGCACATACAAATACTGCTGATGAAACACTGGAAAGCTTTGTAGAGCTTGAATTTTCAGTTGAAGAAGATAATGAGATAAATCACTACACTGTAAATCGTAGCTGGAATCTAAATAATAAATATGTGAAAGATAAGGTATCCGTAAAGAAAAATGGTAATGACGACGCTTTCTTAACTCAGAATTGGACCATGTTTGTAGAAAGTATTCTGCCAAGTGCATTAGCTAATTTCTACTTCTTTGATGGAGAAAAAATAGCCGAGTTAGCCGAAGGTGAAACAAGCGTTCAGATGAAGAATTCAATTAAAGCACTCCTCGGAATAAATGTTATTGACTTGTTGGAAAACGATCTTACCCGTATTATCAAGAGAATGGATAATGAAAAATCCGAGGATTATGACGGCGTTCAGGTTGAAGATCTTAGGCATATAAAGGAAGAAAAAGAAGATGCTCTGAAACAGATTGATGATGAAATCTCTGAATTGGAAAAGCAATTAAGCCGTGTGAATAAGAAACTTGATAAAAAGACCGAAGAGTTTAACGCTAAGGGTGGTCAGATTGCAAGTCAATCGCAAGAGTTGTATTCTGAGAGAATAGCATTAAATTCAGATGTTAGCAGAATCCAAGGAAACTATTATGATTTTGCTTCCGGCGAATTACCATTATTTATGGTAAGAGATTTGTTGTTTAAGATTCAACAAAAATCCTCTGTTGAAAGAGAAAACAAGTCAATGTCTCTTGCTGTACAGAAAATTGAACAGATGTTCCAAATTTATTCTGATAATAGAAATGAATCAACGAATAATATAAAAAAATTTATTAAATTTATTAAGAAGCAAGCTGAAAAATCTGAAATAAAGTGTGTCTTTGATTTATCTGAAAATGCTTTTGCTCAACTGATGATGCTTTTGAATTCTCAGCTTGATCATACACAGAATGAATACCTTAATAGCAAATCTAACGAGCATAAAATAATTAAGAGAATCAACGAGATTGACAACTACTTATCTGTTGATATTGATGAAAAGGCTATTGCTCGAATTTACAAGCGTATCTGCGAACTGCAAACACAAAGAACTGAGATCGATGTTCAGATTGAGGCTAAGAGAAAGCAACGAGTTGTAGCAAACGGAGAATGTCAAAAGGCAACCACTGAGTTTAATCGGTGCGTTGAAAAGGTTATAGCTACAATGGAGCGAGGAGATGATGTTCAGCGTATTCAGAGATATGCATTGGCAGCACAGCAAATAGCCTACAGATTCAAAATTGAACTTCAAAAGGAAAAAATCTCAAGTTTAGCTGAAACTATGACGGTTTGCTATAAAAAAATTCTTGGCAAAAAGAACCTTATTGATCGGATAGAAATGGATGCCGAAACTCTGGATTATCATTATATTGATGTGAATGGTAATGAAGTAATGAAGAGTAGTCTTTCTGCCGGAGAAAAACAGTTAATGGTCATAGCAATGCTGTGGGCATTAGCAGAGAGTTCTAATAAAATGCTTCCGGTTATCATTGATACTCCTCTTGCTAGATTAGATTCGCTTCATAGAAAAGCTCTGATAGAACGCTATTTCCCCAATGCAAGTTCTCAAACTATTATCTTATCTACTGACTCCGAAATTGATGCCAGATACTATGAAATTATAAAGCCTTTTGTCAGTAATGAGTTCACACTTGTATATGATGAATCTAAGAAGTGTTCTCACATAAGAACGGGCTATTTTTCGGAGGTGGCAGAATGATCATTAAACAGATAAAGCTGTCAAATGCAGCAAAAGATAAGCTCTCAAGACTAAAAGGAAAAACAGGAATTCAAAATTGGAATGTATTATGTCGTTGGGCTTTTTGTTTTTCACTTAAAGAAGGAACTATTCCAACAGATATTGAAATCAATTCTGATAGTAATGTAGAAATGTCTTGGCTTACATTTGCTGGTGAGTATTATGAATTATATGAAGCACTTATCAAGGAATGGTGCACAGAGAATGATCTTGGAACTGATAATGATACGATTGCTAAATATTTCAAGTTGCATTTGGAACGTGGCATCGGTTACCTAAGTGGCACAAATTTCGTTAAGGATATAAAGGATTTACTTGATAAATCCTTGTCAGAGGAGTAAGTATGAGTAATTATCTTGACTATAATGCGTCAACACCAATTGATTCAAGAGTGTTGGATGTTATGATTGATGCTTTTCAAAATAGATATGGCAATGCAGATAGCCGTACACACGAATTTGGTGAATCAGCAAGACGAATAGTTGAAGATTCACGAGGTAATATTGCCAAATTGCTTAATGTAAAAAAAGATGAAGTGTTCTTTACAAGCGGAGCAACGGAAAGTGATAATATATCAATACTTGGATTACAAGAATATGCAGAACATACCTCTAAGAAACACATTATTACAACAGCAATTGAACATAAAGCAGTTCTTGAACCCTTAAGTGCTCTTGAAGCTAAGGGATTTGAAGTAACATATATAAAACCTGATAAAAGTGGCAGAATCAATCCTGATGAAGTCCTCAGTAATGTGCGTGATGATACATTATTAGTAAGCGTAATGCACACAAATAACGAAACAGGTGTTATTCAGCCAATTGATGTTATTGGAGAGGCACTTGATAATACAGACGTATTCTTCCATGTTGATGCAGCTCAAAGCTTTGGAAAACTTGTTGATGAGCTGAAAAGCGTGAAATATTCATTTCTCTCAGCAAGTGCTCATAAAATGTATGGCCCTCAAGGTATAGGAACTTTGATCCTTCGCAAAAAGAAGTTCAAATCTCCGCCTATAAAATCAATAATGTATGGTGGAAGTCAGGAACACGGCATAAGACCTGGTACAATTCCAACTGCACTTGTTGCAGGATTTGGTAAAGCTTGCGAAAATGCATTATCTGAATATCAGTCAAATCTATTGAAATATCAACAAATAAAGAAGCGAATAATTGAGTTGCTTGACACTTCAAAAGTTGATTACGTTATCAATGGCGATGTAGAGTATAGTATTCCTAATACAATAAACATTTCATTTAAGGGAGTAAATTCCGAAGCACTAATGCTTGCAACTAAGCAATACTGTAGTATTTCAAATGGTTCTGCTTGCAACTCACACAGCTATAAACCAAGTCATGTATTAACAGCAATGGGATTGGATATTGAGCGAATCGAAAGTGCTGTAAGAATTAGCTGGGGTGTTGATGATTCCTTTATTGAAGATTTTAATTCTCTTATCCAAATCGCTATGTCTTTATAAGTCACTACAATTAAATGGCGAAAATTATTTATTGGAAGTGTTTAGAACATGAGTGAACGAGTTTGTATATCTGCTAAAATAAAACTGAGCCAGCTGAGGGAAAAATGATAATAAAAAAGTGAGCCACAAATAATAAAAATCCTGTATCATAAGAGAAAGAACTTGTATACAGGAGGGATAAGGAGTGGCAATAGCAATGGAGATCTATGAAAAGATCAGATATTATCGAGAGCATACAGACTTCAGTCAGCGTAATGTAGCAAAGATACTGGGGTTCTCGTCCCAGAGCCATTTTACACGAGTTTTCAAAGAAGTTCACGGTATGACACCGACAGAATTTCGGAAATCGCAGAGATAAAATTTGCTTTACAAATATATAAATTGCATGACAATCCTGCAATACAAGAAATCTTCCTTCTGTTACAATAAATGTAGTTTGAATCGAAGTTTACATCGTAACCGCCAACCAGACCAGCGGGCAAACGGAAAGTACATCATTTCTCCGGAAAAATAAAAGTGGGGTGAGTATATGACAGAAGCAGTTTTTGCCGCAGAGCCGGTTCGGCTGATCATTTCCGCCATTGCCGGAATTGCCATTCTTTTGATCTTGATTTTAAAATGCAAACTCCATCCGGTTTTAAGCCTGCTGTATGCGAGCAGGCAGTCTTCGATGCGATCAAGACAGGCTACTGTTTGATCGACACAGCACAGGCTTACATGAACGAGGAGGCTGTGGGTAAGGCTGTGAACCGTGCAATTGCTGACGGTATCGCAAAGCGTGAGGAACTTTTCATCACCACCAAAGTCTGGGTGTCCAATATGAAGACTGAGGATTCCGCTTATGAGTCTGTAAAGATCTCCAGCTGATTCAGGATTATCTGCTGGGAAAAATCAAAGCATTCTCAAAAAGCAGTGCGGGTTCTGATGAAACGAATCCAACTGCATATATGGAACAGGTAAAAAATATGATGACAGAATACGCCCCGGCAGGAATCACGGAAGAAAAAACCGGCGTTTCTTACGGTACTCTGAAAAAATATCAGTACTATTCCACAACACGGGAACGAAATGTCAACGTGAATGTGCTTTTGCCGGCTGACTACAATGAAAACGAAACCTATCCGGTACTCTATGCACTGCATGGTTATTGGGAAACAGAGGATTCTTTGGCAGCTATGAGCAGTGCCCGTACCATGCTGGGCAATTTGAATGCAAATGGCGAAGCGGAAAAGATGATCGTTGTTTTTCCATATATCTACACCAGCAAAACCAAAGAGGCATGCGATGGATTAAATCTGGAGAATTCATTGAATTATGACAACTTTATCCATGATCTGACAAACGATCTGATGCCGTATATCGAAAAGAATTTCTCCGTGAAGACCGGGCGTGAGAACACTGCAATTACAGGATTTTCCATGGGTGCGAGAGAATCGCTGTTCATCGGCTTGACCCGTTCAGATCTGTTTGGATATGTGGGTGCCGCCTGTCCTGCACCAGGACTGACACCTGGAACTGATTTGAGTATGCACCCCGGTCAGCTGCAGGAAAATCAGCTGAAACCGGCATACCAGATGCCGAATCTGATCATGATTACCGGCGGTGGGAAAGATGGTACAGTTGGCTCACAGCCTTCTGTTTATCACAATATCTTGTCTGCAAATGGAATTGAACATCTCTGGCATTCTGTTTCTGATGGAGGACATGATTCATCTAGCGTTCAGCCACATTTTTATAACTATCTTCGTGGGATTTTTCAAAGTAAAAAATGATTTTCTCCCCAATGGGAAGAATCATTTGCAATAAATCTCTGCGGCTCTGTTCCAAGCCGCAGATGAAAAGAAGCTTCTGAAAATTCATGCTGTTCCAAGAATTTTTAGGGAAACACTGTATAAAGCCCGCCTGACGGCTTTGCAGTGTTTCCTTAGGAAAACACCAGTTTCCCTAAAGAAAACAAAAACGCTGAACGATCTTGTGCATAAGACCGTTCAGCGTTTTCTTATTGATTATGTCCGCGTAAAAATGAATACATGTAAGGCAACACTTTCAGTGTTTTCCTCAGTTTTGGCTGATTATTTTGAAACCGGAAGCGTGTCGATCACACGAATCAAAAATTGCAGAAGATAGATCGTGTCAGACGTATCAATTTCATTATTCTGGTCGATGTCGGCATTCCGCTTTGCAGTTTTGTTCAGGTCCACAGCTCCGGCAAGGCACTTGTTCAGTAATACGCAGTCTGTGATGTCGATTTCGCCGTCCAGATTAACATCGCCGTACAGTGTTTCCAGTGTGTTGTTTTCCGAAAGTCCATAGGGATCCAGTGTGTAGAATGTCAATGCAGTATTATTGGAAGCATACCACTGTACGCATTGATTGCTGCTGTTGAAAATGGGCTGACAGTCGGATAACCGATAATTTAAGGTTTCTACTTTGGATGTCGCAGTTCCTTCACTATCGATCGTAACCGCTTTGACAGTGATGTTATGCTCACTGTCAACTTCTTCCCACATCACAAGGAACTGTTCTTCATTGAGGGCTACCAATTGCGGTGTCCGTACACTGATGCCGTCCTTTTCTGTATGTTTTGTAAGAAAGATGGTGCTTTTGACATCGAGATCTTTGTAGAGTATGGTGACAAAGACGTTTCGCTGTCCTGATGCAGAATAGTTATTCTCGTCTGTCATATCTACAGAATTTCCGGCAATGATGCAGTTTTGTTTTGAAAGGGCAAATCCGCCGACAGAAACACCGGTGGCATTGTCTCCGATCCCGCCAAGAATGGAATAGGCATAATTGTATCGGACATCTGTGATTTTTCCGTCCACATCACATTTCGTGATTGCAACGGCACGAGGGCTTGCATCGCCGTGATCCACACGATAGACCGATTTTCCGTCAGTACAGATAAACTGGTTGAAAGAATGGCTGACATAACCTGCCTGTGCGAGGTTCATGACATCGGAATAGGAATCTAAAACTTTCAGTGTATTTTCATCAAGAACAAATGTCATGTTTGCCTGATGATTCAGTCCGTCACTGGAAGTGTACATTTTATGGCAGGTGTGGATGTAAAGCTTTCCGGCAGTTTCCGTCATTCGCAGAGAACCGGCATCGAATGGAATATACGTGTTTTCTCCATAGATCGATTTGGAATCTAATTTTTCCCAGTTCTTAGAGTATTTTACAACACGCATTATTTCTACGCTGTCATCATTATCAGGATTGGACTGCCCATAGACTAAAAAGTTGTAGTCGCTGCCGCTGTAATAACCGCCGAACAGTTTTAACTCATCAGAAATCGTCTGGGAATCCAACAGCTGGAAATCTGCGGAATAGTGTTCGATGACAAAGCCTTTATTGCGAATATGTTCTCCTCGCGTCAGTGTACCGTCCTCATTTTTGGTGAGATAGGAATTGACAGTGCTGGACCAGCCGCTGTAATTGTTGGCGGAGAGATTGATGCTGGAAGCACCCGTTGTAGTTTTGATGCCGTCTGCCGCACTTTTTGTGTGCGGTAATACAGTAATTGTAATTGTCGCAGAAAGCAGGCCGTTTTTGCTGGTGCAGGTGATTTCTGCGGTACCCTCATGCCATGCAGAGATCGTGCCGTTTTCATTGACGCTGACAACACTGCTGTCACTGCTTTTCCAGATATATTTTGCCGAAGAAGAAACATCAGAAACTGCGGTGAGTGTTTCCGTGTCGCCGGCGTTCAGCGTTGTTTTTTCAGCAGAAATGGAAAGTTCTGTTGCAGATCTCCAGTCCATGAATTCGAGAGAATAGGTGTTGTTTTCTTTTTCTACGACAACGACAACATCATCCATTTTCAGTAAGTTGAAAACGTTGTTTTGCGTTGTGTTTCGGGCGAGTTCTGCACCGTCCTTCAGGCGGTATTCCACCAGGGTATTGTTATTGGCATAGACGATCAGACTATCGTTGGCGGCATTGTAGACAGTCCGCACACCAATACTGTTGTAATCGGAGTAACTGCTGGAATCATCTTCGACAGGACGCGACACGGAAAGAACTGTATCCATGCTCTTGCCGTTGAACTGATAGGCATAGAGCATGCCTACCAGTACACTTTGTGCGACAATGTATTTGTCATTCAGAACTTCCGCAGAACGCTGATGATTCATATAGGCATCTTGGCAGAGATACAGAAGGCAGTCCATATCCCGCTGAATCAGACCGCTTTCCATAAAGGAATTGGAAGAATCCAGCAGATACAGTTTGTTCTCTTCTACCTTTCCCATTGTCAGTCCTTTTCCGGGGTGATGATAGCCCCATGCATAATAGTCATAATAGCTTTCCATGTAAAAGGTGCCGTTCTGACTTTCAAAACCGTCAAAGTTATAGATTTTCACGCTGGGATCGGCCTGTGAAAGGACATTGCCCTCAGGGCTTAGCAGATAGATTCGGTATTTAGAAGTTTTATCCGTATTGTATCCTGCGAAATAAATGCGTCCCTGTGCATCCGCACCGATCGCTGTACCAGAATATCCGGATACCCAAATTTGTCGGAGCAGGCTCTGCGTTTGCAGATCGTAGACAGAGATCCGGCTCTGAGAAACTACATAGAGCATATCGCCGGTAGTATAAGCGTTTGTGCAGTCAGAAAAATTGTAGACTTGTTCATAGGTCTGGGTCACCAGAGAGTAGAAGAACAGCGAACTTCCTTGTAAAAAGTAAATGCCGTGGAGCTTTTCAGAGGGGATCTGCATTGTTGTAGTAGAAATGCTGGTGTAATTTAAAATCGTCTGATCCAGCTCCAGTGTTCCGCTGGTGGGCATGGTGAAACGTTCTCCGGTTACAGTGACAGCAATAGAATCAGTATATTTTCCGTTGCCGGCAGAAGCAGAAATTTCTGCGGAACCCGGTGCCACTGCAATGATGCGTCCGGTATTGGACACTACAACAGTATTCGGATCGGAGGATTCCCACGTAATGTCATCTGCAAGAAGCGGATTCAGGAATGCAGTGACCGATGCATTTTCTCCCACATGAAGGGTTGTGTTTTCTGCCGTGAGTTTCAATGTGTTGTCAAAGGTATCCAGATCGTGCCAGTTGACACGGTAACTGGAATCGTCCATCGATTTTTTTAATGAATCCCAGTCACTGGAAGAAGAGAGATGGGCATAGATGTGCAGATCGTTTGTACCAAGGCAGCTGGTAGAATATAATGATGGTGCATTTCCCTGAAAGATCATCGTTTTCAGAGAACGACAGTTATAAAAGCTGTAGGAATCGATTCTGGTCAACCCAGCCGGCAGAATCACTTTCTGAACTTTCTGGTTGTTGTCCATTGCCTCGCTTGCGATCTGCGTAACCGTTTCGGGCACTGTCAGTACAGTTTGATTCCATGCGGACGGCACGACCAACAGGCTGCTTTTCTTTTTGTTATAGAGAATGCCGTCGACAGAAGCGTAACTGGGGTTATCTGCATCAACAACGAAATTTTCCAGACCATTGCAGGCATACAAATAAGAAACGTTCTCACAGTTTGTCAATGAAGCCGGAAATTGCAGGGTTCGCAGGGCATTGCAGTTTCTAAAAGCAGAACCGCTTAAAAATTCTGTTCCCTCTGGAATCTGAATGTCGGTCAAATGACTGCAGCCGTAAAATGCATTTGAATTGATCGCATACAGGGTGTCCGGAAGTGAAACGCTCGTCAGACGATTGCAGCCATAAAACGCGTTTTCGCCAATGCTGGTAACACCGTTTTCTACAACAACAGAGCGAATTTGATTGGCATAGGTCAAAAACGGCGTAACTGCTGTAGTTTCATCGTCAGACCAGTGTGAAGACACATAGTCGTACATGGTACCGACACCGGAAATGGTCAATGTACCGGTGGCGGCATCCAGCGACCATGTCAGTTCGTCTCCGCAGAATCGGTTTGCTGTATTTGCGACAAAAGAAAAATTTTCTGTCGCAGCATATGTTTCTGCGGTGCTTCCGGTACTGCCAATGATCGTAAAACCACCGATGCTATAAAAATCGCCATAATCGCTCACGTAATAGCCAACGGCGTGATCTCCGATATAAGTAACACTTTCCGGAATTTCCAATGATACCATAGATTCACAGCCCAGTATTGCATAATACTCAATGCGTTCCAGAGAATCCGGAAGCGTAATGGAACAAATATCCGTATTGAAACTAAAGCACTCCGGAGAGATCGAAACCGTTCCTTCCGGTACCACAACATCTTCTGCGGAGCCGCGATATTCGTAAAGACAGCTGCCGATCATGACCAGATCGTCTGAAATGGCATTCAGATAAGCTGTTCCGTCAAAGGCTCCCCGTCCCACACTACGCAGAGAATCCGTTCCTGTGACAGATGCCAGATCTGTGCAGTTCCGGAATGCGGCGTCGCCTACATAAACAGTCTGATTGAGATCCAATGAAGTCAGAGCAGATTTGCAGGCAGAAGCAGTGATCACAGTGACACCGTCAGGTACGGTAAAGTCCGTTTCTGTTCCACCAATCGCATACAAAATATAACCGCCCAGTATGATTGTATCTGCATCAATTGCATTCAGCATGGCGGTTCCGGAAAAGGCATCTTCATCGACACGGTGGATGTTCGGACCAAATTGAACACTTTCCAACATGGTACAGCCGCTGAATGCATCTTCCCGAATCGTTTCCAACGTTTCCGGTAATGTGATACTTGTCAAGGAGCTGCAGTTTGTAAATGCATAGGTGCCGATCTCTGTCAGATGCTCCGGCAGATTGACACTTGTCAGCTGAGGGCAATCCCAGAATGTGCCGTACGGCAGCGTGGTTATCTGTTCCGGAACATGAGCACTGGTCAGTGCTTTACAGCCATCGAAAATACTGTATCCCATTTTGGTGATGGTGTTTGGAAGATCAACTTGCTGTAAACTTTCGCAGCCGTAGAATGTTCTGTCGCCGATTTGGGTAATGGAATCCGGAATGGTAACGGTTTTGAGTTTTTCCAATTCGCAAAAAATGTAATCGCCGATAGAAGTGATTCCATCACTGATAACAACTTCCTGAATGACATCTTTATACTCATAAAATGGCATTGAAGAATAATATGAGGTAGCATCCTGAATTTCTCCAGAGCCTGTCAGCGTCAGAAGACCGCTTTGTGTATCCAGTGTCCACGAGATATTCTCTCCATAAGTGCCGGAATAAGAATCCTCCCGTGTCGTGGCATCATCATTCTGTAAAGGGATTTCTTCTGAAGTCAGACCAGATTCCGTTTCTCCGGCATCATCTGTGTCGTCCGTCAGAGCATCGTAAAAGTCTGGTGTGTGCTTGTCAATGGGAATCTGATCGCCGTTAGTGTCTGTTTCGGGTTCTGTTGGTTCCGGAGAAGCTTCTTCTGTGGAGTCCTCCGGAACTGTTTCTGCTGCGGTCGGTGCAGATGCGGTGTCTGACGGCACAGAATCTTCGGCTGCCGCTGGGAAAGCTGACAATGTTCCGGCAGTCAGCACGCCCGCCAGAAGCAGTGCAGCAGCTTTTTTCCAATGCAAATTCATGTAAACATTCCTCCGTTTCTTTTGCAGCAGGTTTTTAAGAAAACGCCTTAGAGTTCAAGAAATTCCTGCATACAATTCTTTGAAAGCAATCAGTCATAAATTATTGTGATTGTTTCCAATTTTATTTTACCATAATTTTCGCATTAAGTCAACAAAAAAATCCAGCATTCTGAAGAAATGATTTTCCTGAGATCAAATAAATATTGGAAATCTTGAAATTAACAAAAAATATATCTTTTGTTGAAAATAAAAAAGAAACACTGCATAAAGCCCGCCTGACGGCTTTGCACGCAATCTGCCGAAAAATCT
>ERZ773114.1536-NODE-1536-length-24245-cov-10.095287_pt1 | contig 24245 bp, 19 predicted proteins | sample MGYA00580564_ERZ773114 | MGnify/ENA primary metagenome ERZ773114 (study PRJEB29015, sample SAMEA2737836) | human gut metagenome | biome: human gut; feature: human-associated habitat; material: faeces | place: China | collected 2012 ... | reverse complement strand
ATGTCGATGCTCGCGTAGCTCGCCGCGATGCACTTGAAGAGGCCGAACAGCAGCGAGGAGACCGCGATATTCACGGGCTTCCAGTTGCCGAAGATCATAACGGCCAGTGCGAGGAAGCCGAAGCCCGCCACGTCGCCGTTCGAGGCGCAGTTTGCCGTTGTCAGCGCATAGACGAAGCCGCCCATGCCCGCGAGCGCGCCGGAAATGGTCGTGCCCGCGTAGCGCATCTTGTAGACGTTGATGCCCAGCGAATCCGCCGCCTGGGGATTTTCGCCGCAGGCGCGCAGGCGCAGGCCGAAGCGCGTCTTATAGAGCAGGATCGACAGGATGATGAAAAGCAGGATGCAGACGTAGGTCGCAAGGTAGACCTTGTTGACGAACGTCTCGCCGAAAAAGCCGAGGTCGGTGTTCTTGTCGATGCCGAGCGTAGACTTTTTGATCATGAACCAGCTCGCCGCGTCGCCCGTGAGCATCTGCAGCGTATTCTGGTTGGCGATGATGCGGATGAAGAACAGCACCAGTGCGGGGGCCATCAGGTTCAGCGCCGTGCCGCCGATGGTCTGGTCAGCGCGCAGGTTGATGGACGCAAAGCTCAAAAGCAGCGAGAACAGCGCGCCGAAGACCGCCGCGACCAGCATCGTGAGGAGCTCCACGCCCTGCAGCGCGACCCAGTTGCCGCTCTGCTTGAGGGAGAGGATGGCGTCGCTCGTCTGCAAAATGCGCACGAACCAGACGCCGATGAACGCGCCGAAGACCATGATACCTTCGAGCGCCAGGTTGATGATACCGCTGCGCTCGGCGAACACGCCCGCAAGCGCCACGATCATCAGAGGGACGGCATAAATGAGCGTCTGCTGAATGAGGAATGTCATTTCGCGTCGCCTCCTTTCTCCGTTTCCGCTTGTGCACCGGCTGGTGCGGAAGCTGCCGCCGGGGCGGGCTCCGCGTTGGCATCCGCGCCGTCGTCCTTCTTTTTGCCGAGCTTGCCGATCCACATCTTGATGACCAGCGAGAAAGCGCTCAGATACACGATGACGGCGATGATGACGTTCGTGATGTACTCGTTATAGGCCGTCAGGTTCGTCAGCTGCAGGCCCGAGATATCGAGCATCGACATGAACAGCGCCGTGAAGATGATGCCGATGGGGTTACAGGAGGCGAGCATCGCAACAGGGATGCCGTTGAAGCCGATGGCAGGGAGCGACTGGTACGTGGACCAGAAGAACTCTGTGTTGCCGGAGAGATAGTAGAGCGAAGCGCCCGCCGCGCTCAGTCCGCCCGCGATCGCCATGGAGATGACGATGTTACGCTTGTCGGCGATACCGGCGTAGCGCGCGGCATGACGGTTGGAGCCGCAGGCTTTGAGCTGATAGCCGAACGTCGTCTTGGACATCATCACGTAAACGGCGATTGCAAAGACGATGGCGATGAGGATGCCGCCGTTGACCTGGGAGTTCGGGAAGAGCTTGTCAAGGCCCATCTTTGCGGTGGCGACGCCATTGTAGGTCGTCTTGTAGATGTAGCCGGTCTTGGTGGACTCGGTGACGTTCTTAAAGTTGCTGATATCAAAGAGCCACGTGACGAGGTTCGCCGCGATCCAGTTCGTCATGATGCAGGCGAGCACCTCGTTGATGTTGAGCAGGGCCTTGAAAAGGCCGGGGATCGCGCCCCAGATCGCGCCCGCGAGCGTGCCGCCGAGGAAGGCGAGCAGCCAGATGAGCGTGGTGGACATCGTCTCGGACGGAAGACCGAGGGCGATGGAGAGCGACACGAGCGTACCGATGAGATACTGGCCCGGCGCGCCGATGTTGAAAAGGCCTGTTTTATACGCCATGCCGACGGAAAGGCCCGTCATGATGAGCGGCGCGGCACGGAAGAGCATGTTGCCGATATTCGTCGGGTTGAAGCCCCACGTCAGCGTGCCGGAGGCGTCGCGTCCCGTGGAGAACAGGCCGCCGAACACGATGCGGATGCCGTCCCACGCCGAGGAGAGCGAGAGGTTCGGGCTCGTGAGACCGACGATCAAAATGACGATGCTGCCGACGGCGAGGCCGATCAGGATCGAGAGGACGGACGCTGCGACGGTCTTAAAGCCTTCGCTTTGCAGGAAGTGTTCTTTTTTCATACGGCCGCCTCCTCCTTCGCCATGCGCTTGGCGCCGGCCATGTAAAGGCCGAGCTCTTCGACGGTGGTTTTCTTCGGGTCGAGTTCGCCGACGATCTCACCCTCGTACATGACGAGGATGCGGTCAGAGAGGCTCATGACCTCGTCCAGCTCGAGCGAGACGAGCAAGATCGCCTTGCCGCGGTCGCGCTCGGCGACGAGCTGGCTGTGGATGAATTCGATGGCGCCGACGTCAAGGCCGCGCGTGGGCTGCACGGCGACGATGAGGTCCTTGTCGCGGTCGACCTCGCGAGCGATGATGGCCTTCTGCTGGTTGCCGCCGGACATGGAACGCGCGCGCGTAATCGCGCCCTGGCCGCTGCGCACGTCGAACTTGTCGATCAGGTAGTTGGCATAGTCGCGCACAGCCTTGTTGTTGATAAAGCCGTGGTTTTCAAAGCGCGGCTCGTTGAAGCGCTGGAGCACCATATTCTGCTCGAGTGTGAAGTCGAGCACGAGGCCGTGCTTGTGGCGGTCTTCGGGAATGTGGCTCATGTGCTCGCCGCGGTGGCGGATAGAGGCATGAGAGATATCCTTGCCGCAGAGGGTGATCGTGCCGGAGGACGGCTTATCAAGGCCCGTCAGGCCGTAGACAAGCTCGGTCTGGCCGTTGCCGTCGATACCGGCGATGCAGACGATCTCTCCCGCGCGGACGGTGAAGGAAACGTCGTTCACAGCGTTGCGCTTTTGCACGTGGGAGTGGACGCAGAGGTGGTCGACCTTCAAGACCTCGCCCGCAGGCTTGGCCTCGTCCTTGGTGACCTCGAGCTGCACGGGGCGGCCGACCATCATGTTGGAAAGCTCCTGCTTGGTGGTCTCGCTCGTGTTGACCGTGCCGATGTACTTGCCCTTGCGCAGAACGCTCACGCGGTCGGAGACCTCCATGATCTCGTTGAGCTTGTGGGAGATGAACAGGATGGATTTGCCTTCGCGGGCAAACTCCTTCATCGTGGCCATGAGCTCTTCGATCTCCTGCGGGGTGAGCACCGCGGTCGGCTCGTCGAAGATGAGGATCTCGTTGTCGCGATACAGCATCTTCAGAATTTCGACGCGCTGCTGCATGCCGACGGTGATATCCTCGACCTTGGCGTCAAGGTCGACATTCAGGCCGTAGCGCTTCGAGATCTCCTCGACCTTTTTGCGCGCCTCTTGCTTCTGCAAAAAGCCGCACTTCGTCGTCTCCGCGCCGAGGATGATGTTATCGAGCACCGTGAACACGTCCACCAGCTTGAAATGCTGGTGCACCATGCCGATGCCGAGCGCGGTGGCGTCGTTCGGGTCCTTGATGGACACGACCTTGCCGTCCTTTTTGATGATGCCCTCCTCCGGCTGATAAAGGCCGAAGAGAACCGACATTAAGGTCGATTTTCCCGCGCCGTTTTCACCGAGCAGGGCATGGATCTCGCCCTTTTTGAGCTGTAAGGTGATGTTGTCATTGGCGATAATACCGGGGAATTTCTTCGTGATATTCAGCATTTCGATCGCATACTGATTCTCCAAGTTTTTTCGCCCTCCTTCCGTTTTGATGGCCCGCACGCGCTGCGCTGCGAGGACGGAAACCATAATTACATTATACTATATCACGTTTTCCGATGAAAAGCAAAAGATTTTCTCATGTCTTTCCCTGTCAGAAATGTGAAAAAGAACGGAAGACCGAAGTCTTCCGTTCTTTTATGTATGCGCTATTGGGAATTAGCCGCCGATGTAGTTGACGTTGACGTTGCTCAGGCCGGCGGTGGAGGGGTCAGCCATCTTGTCATTGTTGTCGATGGTGATGTTGCCGTTGAGGACCTTCTGGAAGAGGTCTTCATAGTCGGCAACGGAGAAGTTCTCCATGGACCAGGTAGCGGTCGGCAGGCCGACAGCATTCTCAGCAACGCCCAGGGAGGTGGCAGCATTGCCGATCTCGTCCCAGGTGCCGTCGTAGACCTTGGCGATGGCCCAAGAGGCAGCGTCGCTCAGGCCCTTCATAGCGGAAGTGACGACAGTCTCGGACTCGCTGGACTGGTCGACGTCGACGCCGACGACCTTGCCGTCCTCAGCGGAAGCGGCAGCGGCGACGGACTGGAACATGGAACCGCCGCAGGCGAAGACGATCTCAGTGCCGTTGGAGTACCAGCCGGAGACCATGGTCTGCAGCTCGGGGGAAGCCTGGAAGGAAGCGCCGTACTCCCAGGAGTAGTTCAGGTCGACGGTCTTATCCATTTCCTTAGCAGCGTCGTTGGCGCCCTGAGCAAAGCCCCAGCCGTAACGGATGCAGGCGGGGTTCGTGCCGCCGCCGCCGCCGGTGAAGCCGAGCTTCTCATAGCCTTCCTTGACGACAGCGTAACCGGCGAAGTAGCCGCACTGCTCTTCGTTGAAGGCGATGCCCGCAACGTTGTCAAGGCCGAGGGACCAACCGTCGATGAAGACGAACTTGGTGTCGGTGAATTCCTTAGCGGCCTTCTCGAGGGCCGTGCCCTGCATGAAGCCGGCGCAGACGATGACCTTAGCGCCGCCGTCCACGGCAGCCTTCATGGCGTCGTAACGGTCATCATCGGTCGCCTGATCGCCGTTGGCGGGCTGATAGTACTTGTAGCTCAGGCCGTTGTTGGCGGCATAGAGCTTCACGCCGTCGAAGGTGCCCTGGTTGAAGGACTTATCCTTCAGCTGGCCGACGTCGGTGACGAAAGCGACTTCATACTTGCCGTCCTCGGACGTCATGTTGTCGTCGATATCGTCAGGATTGGTGTAAGTGGTGGTCCCGCCCTGCTGATCGTCAGTGTTGTTGGCATCCTGGTTGTCGTCGGTCTTCTTATCACCGCAGGCAACGAGGGACAGAACCATGACGAGAGCGAGAAGCAGCGCAAAAAACTTCTTCATTCTTCTATCCTTCCTTATTTTTCCGGTCGGCGGCGGGCCGCTCTCCGGTTTATTTTGAAGTGCGGACGCACTTCGTCTAACAGTATAGCAAAAGCAAAGGGGAGAATCAAGTCCGATTCTCCCCAATTTTACTTTTTTTGTGATAATTGATGGGATTCTTTACAAAAAGTCCACACTTTTTACACGTTATTTTCTCAGTCGAGCTTCAGGTCGCCGTCCTTGACCCAGCCGAGGCGTCGGCAGACCATATTGATGAGCGGAGCAAGGATGGCGGGCAGCACGATGGCGACGAGGATGAGGCCCAGCCAGTCAAAGCCCGTTGGGCTCATGGCCGCCGCGCCCTTGGCGACAGCCTCCTCGCTCGGGGAGACCCAGCCCGTCCACACGCCGATGAGGCCGCACAGGCCGCAGGTGCCCATACCGGAGTTGATCGGCGCTCCGTTCATTTCAAGATGGAACACACACGTGGCGATGGGGCCGGTGATGGCGGAGGCGAGCGTCGGCGCGATCCAGACGCGGGGATTTCTGACAATGTTCGGCATCTGGAGCATCGACGTGCCGAGGCCCTGAGAGACAAGGCCGCCCCAGCGGTTTTCCTTAAAGCTCATCACGGCAAAGCCGACCATCTGCGCACAGCAGCCCGCAACCGCCGCGCCGCCGGCAAGACCGGTCATCTTCAGCACCGCGCAGATGGCGGCGGAGGAGATGGGCAGCGTGAGCGCGACGCCCACGAGCACGGAGACGGCAATGCCCATCCAGAACGGCTGGAGCCTGGTCGCGTTGTCGATGACGAGACCGAAGGCGGAGGCGGCTGTGCCGATGGGCGGCGCGATCCACTTGGCGAGCGCCACACCGACCAGGATGGTCACGGCGGGCGTGACCAAAATGTCGATCTTCGTCTCCTTGCTCACGGCCTTGCCGCACTCGGCGGCAAGGATCGCGATGATGAGCACGGCGAGCGGGCCGCCTGCGCCGCCCTCGGCGTTGGCCGCATAGCCCACCGCCGCGAGGGAGAAGAGCACCATCGGGGGTGCCTGCAGCGCGTAGCCGATGGCAATGGCCATCGCAGGGCCGGAGACGGACATCGCATAGGTGCCGATGTCCGTCAGAAACGGAACGCCCAGCTGCGCGCCGAGCGTCTTGATGATCGTGCCGATGAGCAGCGAGCAGAAGAGGCCCTGCGCCATTGCGCCGAGCGCATCGATGCCGTAGCGCTTGGCCGAAACTTCAATGTTTTTGCGTTTGCAGAACGCTTTGAATTTTTCCATGATATCCTCACAGCCTAAAAATAAAATAGTGTCATATACAGGTGTCTTGACACGTGCACATGACACTATAATCGCTTGTGTGAGGATTGTCAACCCTTAATTTCCGTTTTCCTCCAGCAGGACGCGCAGTGCGCGCAGCGCACTCTTCGTGCGCTCGAACGCCGCCTCGTCGGGACAGGAGAGCGTGTGCAGGTGGATGCCATCGGTCAGGCTCGATAAAGGCTCGGCCTTTTTGCAGCGCTCGATAAACTGGCTGACCTCGTAGCGGTTCGAAATTTGCAGCGGGCCGGTGAGCTGGCCGTAGATGGGGTGGTCGACGATGACGTCGATGACCGTACAGCCGTTATCGACGATGGTGTTGAGCTCGGCTTCCATCTCCTGCGGCGTGTGCCTCACGGCAACGCGGCGGACGATGCCGCGCGCCTCCTTCGGCGTCACATAGCCGCGCGGAGTGGCGAGAATTTCCTCGCCCGAGGAGCGCAGCAGCGCGATATCGCCCACGATGATCTGGCGCGAGACGGAGAATTTTTCCGCCAGCGCGGAGGCGCTGACCGGCGCGTCCGCCGCGCGCAGCACGTCGGCAATGGCCTTTCGCCGCTCGTCAGAATGCATTCGCTCTTCCTCCCCTTTTCGCGCAAAAGCGCCAAATTTCGATTACGTTTCGTATTATCAAAATCAGAAATTACAGTTCGTTGTCGGATTTTGCCGATTTAATACTCAAAGCAGCTGCCGCCGACGAACTCTCGCACGATGGAGTCGCGCGGGACATAGTCCGTGCGCAGCGACGGCACGGAGTTGACAACGTCCATCAGGTCGCTCAGCCCGTGCTCGGCGATAAACTGATCGTCGAGCTGGCTGTAAAACTCGGGGATCTCCTTCAAATACCGCGCGAGGATGCACGGCTCGTAGTCGTGGAACGTGTCGATGTGGATGCTCGCGTTCGGCTTGTTCGGCATGATGTAGTTGAGCTCGCCGCGGTCGACACTCTCGGCGCGCTCGACGGTCTGACGCAGCGAATGGCCGCGGCCCTGATAGTCGCGGATCATGCGGCGCGCCACGCGCAGCTGCTCGGGACGAACGATGCGGTCCTTGTGCGTGATGATGCGCGTACGCGGGGCAACGTAAACGCCCGTAGCTTCGCTTCTGAGCTGGTCGAAAATCAGCGGGTTGAGCATGTGGATGCCCTCGGCGATGATGACGGCGTCCTTGTCGCCCTGCATGGGCTTGTAGCCGCCGACGCCGCCGGCCTTGAAGTCGTAGACCGGCAGCTCCACGAGCTCGCCGTCCATCAGGCGGTGGATATCCTCGATGAGTAAATCGCGGTTCACGCAGTAGGGCGACTCCCAGTCGCTCGCCTCGGGCGGACGCTGATCAAGCGGCAGGAAAAAGTTATCCATGCTGAGCATGCAGACCTTGACGCCGAGGTTTTCGAGGTATTCGCGCAGGCGCATCGCCGTCGTCGTCTTGCCCGAACCGCTCGGGCCCGTCAGGCAGACGATGGGCTTTTGTCCCTTGTTCATTAAAATGCTCGCCGCGGCGGAGCTGATCTTGTCGTGAAAGACCTCCTCGCAGCGCAGGACGAAGCGGGCATCGTCCTTCATGTTGGTCACAATGTTTTCAATGTCGATCACGCGCATGGCATGATAATCTCCTTACTTTTGGGATTCTGCCGCCATCTTTACGGCTGTTTCGAGCGCGATTTTCATCATGGCGGTGAAGCTCGTCTGCCGCGCCTCGGGCGAAAGTTCCTCGCCGGTGAGGATATTGTCGGAGATCGAGCAGAGGGCAAGTCCGCGCTTTTTCGTATAGGCGGCGTTGCAGTAGAGGGCGGCGGCCTCCATCTCGATGGCGAGCACGCCCATGTCCGCCCACTTGAGCGACGGGTTCGACGCGTCGTAGAACGTGTCGGACGAGTAGAGGTTGCCGACGTCCATGCGGACGCCGAGCTCCTTCGCCGATTCAACGGCGGCGGAGAGCAGCTGAAAGTCCGCAATGGGGGCAAATGTGCCGCCAAGGCCGTACTGCGCGGCGTAGTTCGAGTTGGTGCACGCACCCATGCCCGCGACCACGTCACCGAGCTTCAAGCCCTTTTGCAGCGCGCCCGCCGAACCCACTCGGATGATGCTCTCGACATCGTACTGCGTGAACAGCTCGTAGGAGTAGATACCGATGGACGGCATCCCCATGCCGCTGGCCATCACGCTGACGGGAACGCCCTTGTAGGTGCCTGTGTAGCCCTGCACGCCGCGGACGTTGTTGACGAGCTTTGGTTCATCTAAAAATGTTTCGGCGATGAACTTCGCGCGCAGCGGGTCGCCGGGCATCAGAACGGCCTTGGCGAAGTCGCCCTTTTTCGCGCTGTTATGCGGAGTCGGCATATTGAGCCCTCCCCTTTCTTAAAGTTCGCCCTTGGCTTCGAGCTCCTTGACGGCCTTGACAATGCGGGACGTGCCGAGGCGGTCGGCGCCGAGCTTGAGGAAATCTTCGGCGTCCTGCAGGCTCGCGATGCCGCCGGCGGCCTTGATCTTCTTGCCGTTGGTCATGTGGGCGGCCATGAGGGCGACATCCTCGCGGGTCGCGCCGCCGCCGGCAAAGCCCGTGGAGGTCTTGATATAGTCGGCGTGGGAGTTGGAGACGACCTCGCAGAGCTTGATCTTCTCTTCGTCGGTGAGCAGGCAGGTCTCGATGATGACCTTTAAGATGTTGCCGTGGCAGGAGATTTTCACAGAGTTGATCTCCTGAAGGATCTTGTCGTACTGGCCCTCCTTGACCCAGCCGAGGTTGATGACCATGTCGATCTCGGTCGCGCCGTCGGCGACGGCGGACTCGGCCTCCATGCACTTGATGCCGCTGGGCGTGTAGCCGTTGGGGAAGCCGATGACCGTGCAGATGGGCAGCTGGCCGAAGCCATAGTGCTGCTGCTCGGCGACGTAGTGCGCGGCGTGATTCACATAGGTCTGCGGGATGCAGACGCTCGCGCAGCCGTATTTGATGCCGTCGTCACAGATCTGCTTGATGTCCTCCCAGGTGGCGGTCTGCTTGAGGAGGGTATGGTCAACGTGCTTGAGAATTTCCTTAACGTCCATGATATATTTCCTTTCTGTCGTTGAAAGCGTATTTGATCAAAAATCGTTTTATTTTAGCATGTTTCCGTGCTTTTGTCTACCGTTTCGGCAGGTCTCTTACAGTGCGCTGCCGAAATACTCCGTCATCGCGCGGATCAGGAATTCATAGTCCTGCACGCCCGCGGTCTCCCACGAAGAGTGCATCGCGAGCTGGGGCAGGCCGATGTCCACCGTGCTGACCGGCACGAGCGTATCGGAGATCGAGCCGAGCGTCGAGCCGCCGGGAAGATCGGAGCGGTTGGACATGACCTGCGTGGGAACGCCCGCGTTTTCGCACACGGCGCGGAAAATAGCGCAGGAGCGGCCATCGGTCGCGTAGCGCTGATTGGCGTTGAACTTGATGACGACGCCCTCGTTCATATACGGGCAGTTGTCGGGGTCGGCGTATTCACCGTGGTTGGGGTGCTGGGCGTGCGCGTTGTCCGCCGAGACGAGGAAGCTGCGCGCGAGCATCATCTGGAGCTCCTGCTCGTCCTTTCCGAGGCACAGGGCGATGCGGCGCAGCGTGTCGCGCAGGAACGTCGAGCCCGCACCCTGCTTGGTGGACGAGCCGACCTCTTCATTGTCGAAAATGCAGCAGACGGCGATATTTCCGCTCTCCTTCGCCGCAAGGAAGCCCTCGAGGCAGCCGCAGGCGCACTCGAGATCGTCGAGCTTGGGAGAAAGGATGTACTCCTCGTTCTCGCCAAGCAGCGTCCCCTCGCCGCGGCAGTAGAGGAACAGGTCGCTGCCGAGGATGTCGTTTTCTGCAACGTCCGCGGCTTTGGCGACGATGGGCAGGATGCCGCCGCTGTCTTTGCCGCCGAGCAGCGGCAGCGTGTCGATATTCGCGAGGTACTTCATGCCGTCGTTCGCCGTGCGGTTCATGTGGATGGCGACATTGGGAATGACGAGCAGGTCGCGGTCGACGCTCACGAGTTTTTCGACGATCTCGCCGTTTGCGCGCACGAAGACGCGGCCCGCGACGGAGAGTGGGCGGTCGAACCACGTGGACATCAGCATGCCGCCGTATTTTTCGGTCGAGAGCTGGACATAATGCGCGCTGCGGCGGTCGGGATGCTCTTTTAAACGGAACGCTGGCGAGTCGGAGTGCGCCGCAGCCATGGCGAAGCCGCCGTCGATCATCTCCGGCACGCGGAAGGCGATGGTGCTCGAGCCGTTGCGGCGGACGAAATACTTCCCGCCGGGGGCTACCTCCCAGCGTTCGCGTTCGGAAAGCTCGGTATAGCCGTTTGCGAGGAGCTTTTGGCGGATGTTCTCGGTCACATGGTAGCAGGTGGGGCTATTTTTGATAAAATGCAGCAGTTCTCTTGCCGGTGCATGTTGCATGGTGATGTCCTCCACAGTTTATTTTTGTTTGGCGGTATTATAGCACACGTCATGCTTCTCGGCAAGCGGACACTCCCTCTGTGCCGCACAAAACAGGGGCAGCATTTGTGCATTTGTCCATATTTGGTGGAATTATAGTTGATTCTTTTATCGAAATCCTTTATAATACAGTTGATTTCCGTCCCCCCTCCCGCATCGAGCGGGCTTTTGTTTGCGCTCTTAAGCTGGAAGGAGACTATTTCTATGAACGAATCCTCTTCTCCCGCGCCAGCTCCGGTCTCACCGCTGTGGACGCGGGATTTCACTATCATCACATTGGGCAGCGTGATCTCGATGCTGGGCAATTCGATGTCCGGCTTCGCGCTGAGCCTGCTCGTACTGGATTACACGGGCTCGAACCTGCTCTATGCCATCTATATTGCGACATTTACGCTGCCGCAGATCGTCATGCCGATTTTCTCGGGCGCGATCCTCGACCGCTTTTCGCGCAAGAAGACGATCTACACGCTGGACTTCCTTTCCTCCGGGGTCTACCTTGTCGCTGCGCTGATCCTGAGCCGCGGCTGGTTCAGCTTTCCGATGCTCGCGGTCTTCTGCTTTATCATCGGCTCGATCAACAGCATCTACTATGTCGCCTACGACAGCTTCTATCCCCTGCTGATCTCTGAGGGGAACTACTCCAAGGCCTACTCCATCGCGAGCGTGCTGGAGACGCTCTCGGCGCTCATCATCCCGATCGCAACGTACTTTTATAATCTCTTCGGCATTGCGCCGCTGCTCGGCATCAACGCGCTGTGCTTCTTCATCGCCGCGACGGCGGAGACGCAGATCCGCGCCGAGGAACACTACATCGAAAAGCAGCGTGCCGCGCTCGCGCTCGAAGAGCAGCATTCCTCGGGCCGCCAGCTCCTGCGCGACATCAAAGAGGGCTTTCGCTATCTGATGAGTGAAAAGGGGCTTCTGCGCGTGGCCATCTATTTCACATTCAGCATGCTGGCCTCGGGCGCGTCGCAGGTCATCACGCTGCCGTACTTCAAGTCGACATTCGATAACGGCGAATACATCTATATGCTCGTCTGGGGCATGGCGATCTTCGGCCGCGCCATCGGCGGCGGCATTCATTATAAAATCAAGCTGCCTGTGCAGCATAAGTATTCCATTGCCCTGATGGTTTATGTCGTCATCTCGCTGTGTGAGGGCTTCTATCTCTACTGCCCGCTGCCGGTGATGATGGTCTCGTGCTTTTTAACGGGTATCCTCGGCGTGACGAGCTACACCATCCGCATCTCCGCCACGCAGAGCTACGTGCCCGACGAGAAAAAGGGCCGCTTCAACGGCGCGTTCAACATGCTCAACACCGTCGGCAGCTTCACGGGCAATCTGCTCGCGGGCGCGCTGGTGGCGTTTCTCCCCGTGCGCGGCGTGCTGACGGGCTTCATGCTCGTCACGGCGGCCGCGGCGGTCGTCGTCATTGGCGGCGGACGCAGGGACGTGTCCGCGATCTATAACCGGCAAGAATAAGAAATGTAACAATAAAAATTTGATGGAGGAAACAACATGAAATTTTCCGAAATGACCTACACCCGCCCCGATCCCGCGGCGAGCAAGCAGCGCCTTTCCGCGCTGACGGCGGAACTCAAGGCCGCCAAGAGCTACGAGGAAGCGCGCAAGGTGTTCCTTTCGCAGCAGGAGCTGATGAGCCACATCTCCACCGCCGCGACGCTCGCGAGCATCCGCCACTCGATCGACACGCGAGACAAATTCTACGACGGCGAGGAAAAATTCTGGAACAACTTCAACCCTGAGCTGGAGGAATACAATCAGGCGTGGACAGCGGCGATGCTCGAAAGCCCGTTCCGCGCGGACTTTGAGAAGGAATACGGCGATCTGATGTTCGTCAACGCCGAGATCGCGCTCAAGACCTTCTCCCCCGCCATCATTCCTGAATTGCAGCAGGAAAACGACCTGACGCAGGAGTATGAAAAGCTGCTCGCCTCGGCGCAGATCCCGTTCGAGGGCAAGGTCTACACCCTCTCGCAGCTCTCCCCGTTCAAGACCTGCGCTGACGACGAAAAGCGCCTTGCCGCGTGGAAAGCCGAGGGCCAGTGGTACAAGGACAACCAGGCAAAATTCGACGAGCTCTACGACAAGCTCGTAAAACTCCGCGACGCGATGGGCAAAAAGCTCGGCTACGAGGGCTATACCACGCTCGGCTACTACCGCATGGGCCGCAACTGCTATACGAAAGACGACGTGGAGAAGTTCCGCGAGGCGGTCGTCAAGTATCTCGTCCCCGTGGCGGACAAGGTGTACCGCGAGCAGGCCAGGCGCCTGGGCAAGCAGTATCCGATGAGCTTTGCCGACAACGCGCTCGAATTCCGTTCCGGCAATCCCCGCCCCGCGGGCACGCCGGATGACATTCTCGCCCAGGGCATGAAGTTCTACAGCGAGCTTTCGCCCGAGACAAAGGAGTTCTTCGAAACGATGCTGCGCGACGAGCTGCTCGACGTGCTCTCGACCGAGGGCAAGCAGGCGGGCGGCTACTGCACGAGCATCATGGACTATCAGGTGCCGTTCATCTTCGCCAACTTCAACGGCACGCAGCACGACGTCGAGGTCGTGACGCACGAGGCCGGTCACGCCTTCGAGGCCTGGACGAACCGCAAGCGCATCCCCATCGACTACATCTGGCCGAGCATGGAGGCCTGCGAGGTCCACTCGATGTCTATGGAATTCTTCGCCGAGCCGTGGGCAGACGGCTTTTTTGGCCCCGACGCGAAGAAGTTCCTCTACAGCCACCTCTCCGGCGCGCTGACGTTCATCCCCTACGGCACGATGGTCGACCACTTCCAGCACATCGTGTATGAAAAGCCCGAAATGACGCCCGCCGAGCGCCACGCCGTTTGGAAGGAGCTGCTCGGCGTCTACATGCCGTGGATGAAGCTCGACGGCGAGATCCCGTTCTACTCTGAGGGCATGGGCTGGCAGCGCCAGCACCACATTTATTCGAGCCCCTTCTACTATATTGACTACTGCCTTGCCCAGACCGTGGCGCTCGAATTCTGGGCGATGATCCGCAAGGACGTGGGGAACGCCTGGCAGCACTACATGGCCTACACCGTGCAGGGCGGCAGCCGGACGTTCACCGATCTTCTCAAAAACGCCGGCCTCGAGAGCCCGTTTGACGAAGCGTGTCTTCGCGGCGTGTGCGCCGAGGCGGAGAAGGCCCTCGCGGACTTTGACCTCACGGGCATCGAATAATGGGCGAACAGCACAAAAAGCACAACCGCCGCGAGCACCTGAACGACTTTCATCTGAACGTCGCGGGCGAATATGTTTACGATGGGGCACTCTACGCCTGCCAAAACGATGATGCAAAGCAGCGCAGATCTAAGCGCGCCGTGTGGGGAATGGCAGCCATTCTGACCGTTGCGGTCGCCGCGGGCGGGTGCATTCCTGCGCCGGGGATGCAGAACTGTTTTTACGTTCTGCTCCCCTACCTCGGCGAGTTTCTGGGCGCGGCGAGCGTCATCTGGGCGCTTGCAAAGCTCGGAACGGACTGGAGCACGGTGCGCGAGTACAACTACAAAAAAAGCGTGGCCGTTCTGCCCGTGCGAACGGCGGTCACGGCGGTCTTTTCTCTTCTCGGCATCGTGTGCGAATTGATCTTCTTTTTCGTCAATGACCACGCAGGACAGACGTTTTTCGCGCTGCTCTATGTCCTGCTGAAGCTGATAGCCCTACTGAGTGTCCTTGTTCTGCGCGCCGAAATTATGCAGGCAGAATGGGACAAATTGCCTAAAAAAGATAACTTCTAAGATTTTACTCTGTACAATCTTCATCTTTTCATGCTATAATCAAAAAAATTCTACACGCTGTTTTTCGGCGCACAGATGTCCATAGGGGGTGCACTCCCCTTTCCGCGCGTGTATACGCGCGGGCATCTTACTTTGTGCTGCACGGGGCGACCCGTTTTAGCAAAAATTTATAAAGGAGTAGATTCAATGAAAAGAACACTTGCACTGATCCTTTCTCTGGTCATGTGTCTTGGTCTTCTGGCCGGCTGCGGCGACAAGAAGACGGACGACGGCCAGACCGACGGCAAGACGCTTGTTGTCGGCACGCAGAACTTCGACGGTAAGTTCTCCCCCTTCTTCTATACCAATGACTATGAAAACCAGGTCATGGGTATGGTCTTCGACCCTCTGTTTCTCGTCGACCGCGAGGGCTCTGTCGTCCTCAAGGGCATCGAGGGCGACGTCCGTCCCTACAACGGCACCGACTATACTTACAAGGGCATTGCCGACTGCGACATCGTTGAAAACAGCGACGGCACGGTCGACTACAACATCACCCTGAAAGAGGGCGTCAAGTTCTCCGACGGTGAGGAAATGACCATCGACGATGTCATCTTCTCTTACTATGTCCTGCTTGACCCCGCTTATGACGGCGTTTCCACGCTGTACTCCCTGCCCATCAAGGGTCTGGAAGCCTATCGCAGCGGTATGGACACTGTGCAGAACCTGATCCTCTCCGCCGGTCCTGACGCCTACGCCGCCAACGACTTCTACACCGAAGAGCAGTACAACGCTTACTGGGCCGCCTTCAACGCCGCCGGCGTGAAGTTCGCCCAGGAGATCCTTGACTACGTGGTCGACTCCGGTTCCGCCACCGCTGACGACTCCGTCGCCGCGCAGGCTGGCAACTGGGGCTTCGATCTCGCCGATGACGCGACCGTCGAAGACTTCTGGGCTGCCATCGTTGCTAAGTACGGCTACGACATCTCCGATGACGGCATCAACGCCGAGACCGCCGGCACCAGCATCTCCTCCTTCCTCGAGGCTGAGCTGGGCGACGCCTACACCGACTATACCGTCGCCGTCCAGACCGGCGAGTCCGCTCCCAACGTTGCCGGTATCGTCAAGACCGGTGACTACTCCATGACCGTCACCCTCACCGAGGTCAACGCCACCGCCATCTATCAGCTCCCCGTCACCGTGTGCCCCATGCACTACTATGGCGAGACTGACAAGTATGACTACGACAACAACATGTTCGGCTTTGTCAAGGGCGATCTGTCCCACGTCAAGTCCGTGACCTCCACCCCCATCGGCTCCGGCCCGTACACCTTCGAGAGCTGGTCCAACGGCGCTGTCACCCTGCAGAAGAACCCGACCTACTGGAAGGGCGAGCCCAAGATCGACACTGTCATCTGGCGCGAGATGACGGACGAAGATAAGATCCCCGGCGTTGTCTCCGGCACGATCGACGTAACTGACCCCTCCTACTCCAAGGAAGCTGCCGAGCAGATCAAGGAAGCCAACTCTAACGGCGAGATCTCCGGCGATACCATCCAGACCGACCTCGTCGCCAACCTCGGCTACGGCTATGTCGGCTTCAACGCCAACCGCGTGAAGGTCGGCGACGGCAACGGCGGTGATGAGGCCTCCAAGGATCTGCGTAAGGCCATCGCCACGGTTATCGCCGTTTACCGCGATGTCGCTGTCGACTCCTACTACGGTGAGTTCGCCAACGTCATCAACTACCCCATCTCCGACACCTCCTGGGCCGCTCCGCGCGTTACCGATGAGGGCTACAAGGTCGCCTTCTCCGTTGACGTCAACGGCAACGACATCTACACCGAAGGCATGAGCGCCGACGACAAGTACGCCGCCGCCAAGCAGGCCGCTCTCGGCTACTTCGAGGCTGCCGGCTACACCGTCGCTGACGGCAAGATCACCGCTGCTCCCGCCGGCGGCCGCATGGACGCTGAAGTCATGGTCGGCGGCAGCGGCAAGGGCGACCACCCCTCCTTCATGGCTCTGACCCTCGCGTCCGACGCCCTCAAGGAGATCGGCTTCAACCTGATCGTCTCCGATATGTCCAACTTCGCCGAGATGACCAACGCGATCAACGCCGGTACTGCCGACATGTTCGCCATGGCATGGCAGGCCACGCCCGACCCGGATATGTTCCAGATCTATCACAGCCAGGGCGGCTCCAACGAGAAGTCCTACTGGATCAAGGATGCCGACCTCGATGAGCTCATCATGATGGCGCGTCAGTCCACCGACCAGACCTACCGCAAGACCCTGTATAAGCAGTGCCTTGACATCGTGGCCGACTGGGCGGTCGAGATCCCCATCTATCAGCGCCAGAACTGCGTGATCTTCTCCGCCAAGCGTGTCAACCTCGACACCGTGACGCCTGATATCACGACCTACTGGACCTGGTACAACGACATCGAGCTGCTCGACCTGCAGTAAGCTCCGTCGCTGCACAAAAACATTACTTAGGCGCATGGCTACCCTGCGGCTTCTGCCGCGGGGTAGCCTGCCCCAGGCACATCTGCCTATGATCCAAATGCCCCGGTGCATCGGAGCATTTGGCTGATATGCAGAGAGAGACATATCAAACCCGAAACGGCGACAAGGCCCCGGGCGCGGGGCGGCCGTTATCAAAAAACGGAGGGATTCTATGCGCAAATATCTGGTAAAACGCCTGCTGCTGTCGGTGGTGATCCTCTTTTTTGTGACATTCATCATCTACCTGCTTATGCGCTGCATGCCCAGCTCCTACGTGGAGAATATGGCGCGGCAGCTCTCGCAGGCTCCCGGCTCCAAGCCCTATGAGGAGTGGCTGGCACAGCTCAACGCACAATACGGCCTGGACCTGGGCCTCATCCCCGGCTTTTTCGTCCAGCTCAAGAACCTGTGCACCGGCAACTTCGGCGACAGCTGGAAGTATACCGTGCCCGTCATCCAGAAGTTCAACGAGGTCATCTGGGTCTCGTTCATCATGGGCGCTATCTCGCTCGTGTTCGAGCTTCTCATCGCGGTGCCGCTCGGCATCGTGGCCGCCACCAAGCAGTACAGCGTGACCGACTACACCGTCACGACGGTCGCTCTGCTCGGTATGTCGCTGCCGACGTTCTTCTTTGCGACGCTCTTAAAGCTCATCTTCTGCATCAAGCTCGGCTGGTTCGACCTTGTCGGCCTCACAGGACGTGACTTCAACTCCCTCAGCCAGTTTGGTCAGATCCTCGATATGGCAAAGCATCTGGTGCTGCCCATCGTGACGCTGGTGTTCATTTCCATCGGCCCGTGGATGCGCTATGTGCGCACGAACATGCTCGAGGTGCTCAACGCCGACTACATCCGCACCGCCCGCGCCAAGGGCCTTTCTGAGCACAAGGTCATCTATCACCACGCCTTCCGCAACACGCTCATCCCGCTTGTGACGTTCATCGGCGGCTCGCTGCCCGGCCTTTTTGCCGGCGCGCTGATCACAGAGACGCTGTTCGCCATCCCCGGCATCGGCTTCATCTCGTACAATGCGATGGTCGCGGGCGATATCCCCTTCTCCATGTTCTACATGACGTTCCTGGCGATCCTGACCCTGCTGGGCAACCTGATCTCCGACATCCTGTACGCGGTGGTCGACCCCCGCGTGCGCATCGCGTAAGAAAGGAGGCGCTAATCCATGTCTGAAGAAAAGAAGATCACCGATCAGCAGGAGAGCGGCTCCCCCGAGCAGCTTTCCCTCAACGACGACCGCCGCGTCAAGGTCCTTTCCCCGGGCACGCTGGTCGCCAAGCGCTTTTTCCGCAACCGCCTCGCGGTCGTGGGTCTGACGATCCTCGCCGTGATGTTCATTTTCTCCTTCATCGGCGGCCTCATCAGCCCCTACGGGCAGGACGAGGTCTTCTACCGCGACGATATCCAGCTCAAGGAATACGCCGCCATGAGCGAGAACACCGAGTACCGCTATCTCGTGGCCGACGGCCAGGAGTTCGGCACGATCCTCCAGGCGCAGCTCACGCTGCACATGGGCAAGGACGACAGCTTCTCCTACAAGGGCGTCACCTACGACGTGACCGAGGAGGGCGACTCACTCTACTCCGTCTCGAGCGGCGGCAGGCTCCTTGCCATCGCCTATAAGGATATCATCAGCTCGAACGACCCCAGCCAGAAGTTCGGCTTCAACTTCAGCTTCAACGCCCTCAAGGCGCACGCCAACGGCGAAGCGGAGTTCACGGCCGGCGGCAAAACCTATACGCTTGATGAAGACAGCGTCATGCTGAATGGCGAGGAGATCGCCTACATCAGCCGCTTTGTCATCCAGTCCAAGGTCAGCGGCACGGTCATCAGCAAGGACTTCAAAGAGCGCGTGCAGCAGGCCGTCGAAAACGGTGAGACCGAGTACACCTATGTGAACGACGCCGGTCAGGAGCGCGAGATCAAGCTTGAATACAATCCCGCCAAGTACCAGTGGTCGATCAAGGAGGGCACGTCCACCCGCGTGTTCGACGCCTATTCCTTCCCCGACTCCGCGCACTGGCTCGGTACGGATAAAAACGGTATGGATATGCTCACCCGCCTGATGTACGGCGGCCGCGTGTCGCTGATGATCGGCTTCATCGTCGTCATCATCTCTGCGGCGCTCGGCGTGGTGCTCGGCGGCGTCTCCGGCTACTTCGGCGGCTGGGTCGATAATCTCATCATGCGTATCGTCGATATCTTCTACTGCATCCCCTCCACCCCGCTCATCATCATTCTGGGCGCAGCGATGGACGGCATGCGCGTCGACCCGCAGATCCGAATGCTCTACTTAATGTTGATCTTGGGCTTCCTCGGCTGGCCGGGTATCGCCCGTCTCGTCCGCGGCCAGATCCTCTCTCTGCGCGAGCAGGAGTTCATGACCGCGACGGAGGCCTGCGGCATCAGCGTTTCGCGCCGCATCTTCCGCCACCTGATCCCCAACGTCATCCCGCAGCTCATCGTCAACTGCACGATGAGCCTCGGCTCCACCATCATCACCGAGGCAACGCTCAGCTTCCTCGGCCTCGGCGTCAAGTTCCCGTTCGCCTCCTGGGGCAACATCATGAACGACGTTTCCAACTCTTACGTCCTCACGAGCTACTGGTTCATCTGGATCCCCGCCGGCATCTGCCTGATGCTGACGGTCCTCGGCTTCAACTTCGTCGGCGATGGTCTGCGCGACGCGTTCGACCCGAAGATGAAGCGCTGAGAAAGGAGGGAATTTGAATGGCTAAGAAGCATAATGACGGCTATCTTTCCGCAAAGGAATCCCGCCGCATTTCCAAAGAAAACCGCAAGATCACAAATGCGCTCGAAAAGAAGCGCAAGCGCAAGAACGTTCCCGAATCCGAGTATCTGACCGAGATGCACGACCCCAACAACGCGGTCGAATTCGACAACCTGCACACCTACTTTTTCACCGACACGGGCGTTGTCAAGTCGGTCGACGGCGTCACGTTCTCCGTGCCCATCGGCAAGACTGTCGGCGTCGTCGGCGAGTCCGGCTGCGGCAAATCGGTCACGAGTTTGTCGCTCATGCAGCTTTTGCAGCGCCCGCAGGGTCAGGTCGTGGAGGGCGAAATTCGCCTGAACCTCGGCAGCAAGGCCTACGACGTCACGAAGGCGCCTGACAGCGTCATGCAGCACTTACGCGGCAACTATATCTCCATGATCTTCCAGGAGCCGATGACCGCGCTGAACCCCGTGTTCCGCATCGGCGACCAGCTCGACGAGGTGCTGGCCCTGCACAATGAAAAGGGCCACGACGAAGCGCAGATCAAGGCGCGCACCATTGAGCTCCTTGAAATGGTCGGCATCGCCAACAGCGAGGGCGTTTACAAGATGTTCCCGCACGAGCTCTCCGGCGGTATGCGCCAGCGCGTCATGATCGCCATGGCGCTTGCGTGCAGCCCGAAGCTCATCATCGCCGACGAGCCCACCACGGCGCTCGACGTGACGATCCAGGCGCAGATCCTCGACCTTCTGCGCAATCTGAAGGATCAGATCAATTCCTCGATCATGTTCATCACGCACGACCTTGGCGTCATCGCCGAAATGGCGGACTATGTGGTCGTCATGTACGCCGGCCGCATCGTCGAGCAGGGCACGGCGGAGGAGATCTTCTCCCATCCTGCGCACCCCTACACCATCGGCCTCATGGCCTCCAAGCCGGTCGTGGGCCGTCAGGTCGACAAGCTCTACTCCATCCCCGGCAAGGTGCCGAACCCCATCAACATGCCGAACTACTGCTATTTCAAGGACCGCTGCGAAATGTGCGTGAACGGCTGCGAGGGCGACTACCCGTGCGAGGTGAGCATCTCGCCGACGCACAAGGTGAGCTGCTACCGCTACTACGATGGCAAGCGTCCCGACCTTGAGGAGGTCGTGGAGGAAGAGCTGGCCGAGGGCAAGGAAAACGGAAAGGAGGGTGAATAAGATGCCGTTTTGGAAAGCCGGTAAGAACGACGATCAGGTCCTCGATGAACTGAAGGAAACGCAGAAGCAGAATGCCGATGAATTTGTCAAGAAGCAGGAGCACGCCGATGAGGCGCAGAAGTCCTCACTCATCATCGACAACAATTTCACCCCCGTGGAATATGACCCGCAGTACATTCTGCAGGTCAATCACCTCAAGAAATACTTCCCGATCAAGGGCGGTATGGTGTCGAAGACGGTCGGCTATGTCAAGGCCGTCGACGGCGTCACGTTCAATTTAAAGCGCGGCACGACGATGGGCCTTGTCGGTGAGTCCGGCTGCGGCAAGACGACCACGGGCCGCACGATCCTGCGCCTGTATGACTCCAAGTCCGGCGGTCAGGTGCTCTTCAACGGACAGGAGGTCTATGACCTCTCCCACAAGGAGCTGCGCGCCCTGCGCACGAAGATGCAGATCATCTTCCAGGACCCGTTCTCCTCGCTCTCCCCGCGTATGCCGGTCGGCGAGATCATCGGCGAGGCCGTGCGCGAGCACAACCTCGTCCCGAAGGCGGAATTTGACGATTATATCGACCAGGTCATGGACAACTGCGGCTTACAGCCGTTCCACAAGGACCGCTACCCGCACGAGTTCTCCGGCGGCCAGCGCCAGCGTATCTGCATCGCGCGTGCGCTCGCGCTCAACCCCGAGTTCATCGTCTGCGACGAGCCGGTCTCCGCACTCGACGTGTCCATCCAGGCGCAGATCATCAACCTGCTGAACGAATTGCAGGATAAATACAAGCTGACGTACCTCTTCATCAGCCACGACCTCTCCGTTGTCGAGCACATCTCCGACACCGTCGGCGTCATGTACCTCGGCAACCTTGTGGAGTACGGCGCGAAGGAAGATATCTTCCGCAACCCGCTCCACCCCTACACGAAGGCGCTCTTCTCCGCCATCCCCATCCCCGACCCGAAGGTGAAGATGAACCGCATCGTGCTCGAGGGCTCCATCCCCTCCCCTGCCAATCCGCCCAAGGGCTGCAAATTCCACACCCGCTGCGCCAACTGCATGGCCTGCTGCAAGGAGGAAGCACCCGTCCAGCGCGAGATCGAGCCGGGCCACTTCGTGTGCTGCCACCTGTACGATAAGTGATGAAGAAGGACGACTTCTACGAGGAGGACGACGGCCGCACGATCGCCGACATGAGCGGCATCGAACGCCAGCCGACCTTTCTTCCACACTTTCACCGCAAGCGCAGCGACTTTTCCGCGCCCGACGCGCCCCGTGCGAACGACCGCCCGTGGGAAAGCGCTGCCGGTGAGCTGACGCGCGAGGAGCGCAATGCCGCCATCCGCGGCGCGCTCAAGGCGGGACTGCTGATCGCAGGTGTGTATATCCTCGCCGCTGCGGCGCTAATCGTCGCGATGCAGCTGCTCTGGTCTTAAATATGGAAAAAGGAAGACTCTTTCGAGTCTTCCTTTTTTATTTTTCTGCACGGCCAACGACAAATAGCTCTCTTTTCTTCGGATTTCAGATTGTTTTCATCTTTATTCTATGATATACTGGATAAGTTGTATGTCGTAAAAAAGAGAGGAGATTCTTCATGGATCATAAAAGAGGTTCCTTTTCCGGCAAGATTGGCTTTGTCCTTTCGGCTGCGGGCGCGTCCGTCGGCCTCGGAAACATCTGGCGCTTTCCTTATCTGGCCGCCAAATACGGCGGCGCTATTTTCCTGCTGGTATACATCATTCTGGCGATGACCTTCGGCTACACGATGATCATTGCGGAGACTTCGATCGGCCGCATGACCGGCAAGAGCCCTGTCGGCGCTTACAAGTCCTTCAGCGATAAGCCTGCGCTGCGCGTGGGCGGCTGGATCAACGCCATCATTCCGATTCTGATCGTCCCCTACTACTCCGTCATCGGCGGCTGGGTCATCAAATATCTGGCGGAATACCTGATGGGCAAGGCGCACCTCGTCGCAGAGGACGGCTATTTCTCGTCCTTCATCTCCAACGGCGTGTCCTCGGAGCTTTGCTTCCTCGTCTTCACGGCCATGACGCTGGCGATCATCTTCGCGGGCGTGGAAAACGGCATCGAGCGCGTCTCCAAGATCATGATGCCCATTCTCGTGGTGCTGTCGCTGATCATCGCCGTGTATTCCGTGACCCGCCCCGGTGCGCTGGAGGGCGTCAAGTACTTCCTTGTGCCCAATCTTGACAACTTCTCCTGGATGACGGTCGTCTCTGCCATGGGGCAGATGTTTTATTCCCTGTCCATCGCCATGGGCATTCTCATCACGTTCGGTTCTTACATGAAAAAGGACGTCCCGATCGAAAGCTCCACCCGCAATGTCGAGGTCTTCGACACGGCCATCGCCATCATGGCGGGCCTGATGATCATCCCCGCGGTGTTCGCCTTCTCCGGCGGCGATCCCGGCGCGCTGAAGGCCGGCCCCTCGCTGATGTTCATCACCATCCCGAAGGTCTTTGATTCCATGGGCTTTGGCACGGTGATCGGCATTGCGTTCTTCCTGCTGGTCCTGTTCGCCGCGCTGACGAGCTCCATCGCGCTGACGGAAAGTGCCGTCTCCACCTTGCAGGATGAGCTGCACTGGAGCCGTAAGAAGGCCACGAGCATCATGGGCGTCTCCATGGTTCTCCTCGGAAGCCTCTCCAGCCTGGGCTATGGCCCGCTGGCAAATGTCACCGTGATCGGCATGCAGTTTTTGGACTTCTTCGATTTCCTGACCAACTCCGTGATGATGCCCATCGCGGCCATCGCAAGCTGCATCCTCGTCTCCCGCGTCATCGGTGTCGACCGCATCGCGGACGAGGTCACGCTGAACGGCGCGCCCTTCCGCAGAAGAAAGGTCTTCAACGCCATGATCCGCTTCCTGTGCCCGTTCTTCGCGGCGATCATTTTGATCAGCTCGATCGCCAGCGCGTTCGGCTGGATCTCGATGTAAATAGTCGCGTTCGCTGAGCGCGGTGCGAGTCAAAGGGGGCTATTCTCTTTCACAAAAGAGAATAGCCCCCTTTCAATCCCCCAAGAGAAAGGTTTTAGATTGGCAGTCTCAATCTCGAATGACCTTTTTGCCTCCGGAATGGAAATGCTTGCGCGCAGCGTTGCCGCGTTTAGAGCTGCTACACGACTTGCCTCTGCTTCTACTACCCGCTGTTGCGCAGCCGTTGGCGGCTCTGCCGCCTTACGGATGCGGTACACCCCTTGCGGGTGCCGCTCTGCCCATCTTGTA
>ERZ773114.1516-NODE-1516-length-24401-cov-8.188368_pt1 | contig 24401 bp, 15 predicted proteins | sample MGYA00580564_ERZ773114 | MGnify/ENA primary metagenome ERZ773114 (study PRJEB29015, sample SAMEA2737836) | human gut metagenome | biome: human gut; feature: human-associated habitat; material: faeces | place: China | collected 2012 ... | reverse complement strand
ATGCCGCCGTTCGCACGAATCTTTCTCCTTATCGTGCAGTATTCGAAGCTTTTCTGCGTTTAATATACAGAATCAGACAAGTCCCGGTTTGTACGCAGCCTCCGTACTATCCTCCGTTTGCATTAGAAGTTCCGGCTGCGACTGCAGCCGGGATTTTTCATTTCCGAAGAGCCGCCGCTCCTTCCTGCCGCTTTCCGGTTGTTTTTCCGTCGCCCTCCGGGTGTTTCCCCCCCCCGCTTTCTGGTTATCATTCCGGCTCCTTCTGGTCGCCTTCCCGCCGCCGTCCCGTTGCAGCCTTTCTTAACTTATGCCGACGATTCAGGGACGCGGATATTGTAAGGCCGCGGCCTTTTTCCGGCAATCCGGTTGCCCGGCAAAACAGGTTGCCCGGCAGACCGTTTGGTTTTCCGGCAGAGTGTTCCGGACAACCGGTTTCTCGGCCGGCCGGCGCCCCAACGAAAAGCAGCAGTCCGAATCCGGACTGCTGCATACCTCGATAGCCCTTGCGGGCGATCAGTAATACTTGATCTCCCTGCCTTCGATAGCCGAAAGGAGGTTGTTCGCGGCAGAGGAGGCGCCGATGCGGAACATATCCGTATTGAGCCATTCCGGCCCGAGAATCTCCTCGACGATCGTATAGTAGAGGGCGGCGTCCTCGGCCGTGCGGACGCCTCCTGCGGCCTTGAATCCCACCTTGCGGCCCGTCTTCTGGTAGTAGTCGCGGATCGCCTGACACATGACCACGGCCGCTTCGGGCGTTGCGGCTACGTCGATCTTTCCGGTCGAGGTCTTTACGAAATCGGCTCCTGCGAACATCGAAAGCAGCGATGCCTTGCGGATCAGATCGGGTGTTTTGAGCGCCCCCGATTCGATGATGACCTTCAGCACGACGTCGGCGTCCATCTCCGAGCGGATCACCTCGACCTCATTTGCCGCCTCGTCGTATTCTCCCGTAAGCATGCGGCCCACATTGAGTACGATATCCACCTCGTCGGCGCCGTTCTCGATGGCCATCGCCACTTCGAGCGCCTTTACTTCGAGGAAGGTCTGCGCCGCGGGAAATCCGCCGCCGACGCTCGTGATCTTCATCGGAGTGCCGTCCACGGCCAACCCGACGGTCTCGACGAATGCCGGATAGATGCAGATCGAGGCCACGTTGGGAATATGCGGGAATTTCTGGTAGAATTCGGCCGTCTTGCGGGCGAACTCGGTCACCGAGGTCACCGAGTCGTTGCACGACAGGGTCGTGATGTCGATGGCCGAGTAACACATTTTATATACTTCCGCATTATGATTGCGCTTCGCGGCTTCGCGGATGCGGGCGACCTCTTCGGCCACCTGCGCTTCGCTCCATGCCGGAGCGTATTCATTCAGATGATTGGCGTACTCCATAATGTATCCCTGTTTTTTACAAAATTAGGAAAAATAATTCACACCCGCTATCTTCGGCCTGCAAATATTTTCCCGGTATCCTGCAAAAAAAGGGCCTGAACCGATGGTCCAGACCCTTTTCTCTTAATCTGACGGCGATTATTTGTTCAGCGCCTTCAGGTTGATGTCGTTGGCAGCCTTCTGAGCCAGTTTCGGGTTCTTCGAAACGGCGCTCTTCAGCTGAGCCTCAGCGGTCTTCAGGTCGCCCTCTTTAGCGGCGATCACTGCGCGCAGGTAGTCGGCGTCAGCCGAGTTGTCCTTGGCGATAGCCTTCTTGGCAGCCGACAGGTCGTTGTTCATAACCTGAGCGACAGCCTCGTTGTAACCGTCGAGGTTCTTGGCGGCACTCTTGTAATCACCCTCGGCAGCAGCGATAGCGGCCTTGGCCTGAGCGTCGGCAGCCTGAGCGTACTTCTTGGCCTCGGCAGTGTTGCCGTTAGCCAGATTGGCGAGAATGAGGTTCTTGTTGATCTCGCTCGACGAGTCGGTCTTGGCGGCCTTCTCGAACGACTTCAGCGCAGCGGCTTTGTCACCGGCCTTGGCCTGAGCGATACCGAGGTTGTTGTATACGCGGGCGTCGTTGAACTTCTTCGAAGCGACGGTCAGGATGGCAACCTGCTCCTCGGCGCCGTTGGCCAGCGACTCGGCAGCGTAGAGGTACTCCTCGACGGTCAGGTCCTGACCGTTCTTGAAGGCAGCCATGATCTCGGCGTCGGTCTTGCCCTGAATGTCGGTGCTGTTGACGATCTGCGAACGGCGCAGTTCGGGCAGGATCTCCTCTTTCAGTTCGTTGAATACCGACGACATGTTCTTGATCTCGCTCTCACGCTCTGCGGACGAGTTGTAGAGGCTCAGCACCTGCAGAATGAGGTTCTTGTCCTTGATGTCCGACTTCTCGACCAGCTCCTTGAAGCCGTCCCAGTCCTCGCCGTAAGCTGCGGCGTCGACATCCAGACCCGAATCCTTCAGCAGTTTGGCAACGACCTTCTTACCCGATTCGCTGCGGGCTTTCGACAGCTTGTCGTTGAACTTCACGGGACCGTCGGGCGAAGCATAGCCCTTCACGGCGATGTTCTGCGTTGCGCGGTCGTTCTGCAGTTTGGCGTCTACGTCGGCCTTGAAGGCGTCGAGATTGGCTTTCTTCTCGTTCTTCTTGGTTACGACCGAAGAGTTGATCGCATAGAGCAGATCGGTCTTGTCAACTACGGTGTGCACCTTCTTGTAGTTGTTGGCCATCGGAGCCATCAGGTCCGAATATTTGAGGTCCTTCTGCAGGGTGTTCAGACCGTAAGCGACGGTCAGGCCGAATTCCTTGGCCAAAGCGGCCTTGGCAGCCTCGTCGTTGCCGGCCAGCACGGCGGCCTGCTCCTTGGTCGGGATGGCGCCGGTGTTCAGGTTCACGAGCGTGAACTCCTTGCACTTGCCGCCCGGACACTTGATCTCGGCGCGGAGCTGCAGAGCACACTTGTCCATGCGGGGATCGTACGGGAACTCTACGTGCTGCGTATAGCTGCCGCCGTTCTTCTTGTCTACTACGGTGTAGTTCTCGTCCACTTTCGAACCTTGGAGGTATTTGGCTGCGCCTGCAACCTCGCCGCCCTCGAATACGATCACGGGAGTTACCTTGATAACGGCTTTCGCATTGAAGTATTTGACCGGGAACGTAACGTTGATGTCTGCGGCTACGATGCCGTTGTTCAGCGTCAGAATTTCGGGAGTGACGGTCAGGTTGATGTCGTCCCGGTTCTTAGCCATCTTCTTGAAGCAATTACAACTCGAGAATGCCAGTGCGGCAGCAACGAGTACAACGCTCAATTTCATTAGATTTTTCATAATCGTAAAATTAATGTGTTTATTTAAATGTTTGCCTTTTTCCTGTTACTTTCGCGGAAGTTCCGATTCGCAAGACGCCGTTTGGGCGTCCGGGTTTCGGAATTCAACCCGCTGAACAACGCAAATATAGAAAACTCTTGGTAAATGTGCAATATTTCGGACATTATTTCGATACTTTTTCGTCCGAAATAAGCACATTGACAGTCTGTTTACTCCTCTTTGCGTCCGGGACGGTCGCGGCGCTCGCGGCGTTCGCCGCGGTCGGGACGGTCTTCGCGGGGACGACGCTCGCGCTCCACATAGCCTTCGGGCTTGGGCAGCAGCACCTTGCGCGACAATTTGAGCTTGTTGGTCTTGGGGTCGATGCCGATCAGCTTCACGTCGATCTCGTCGCCCTCTTTCAGGCCGGTCTCCTCCATGGTTTCGAAACGCTTGTAGTCGATCTCCGAAATATGGAGCAGGGCGTCCTTGCCGGGCATGATCTCGACGAATGCGCCGAAGGTGACGATCGAACGGATCTTGCCGTGGTAGGTCTCGCCGACCTCCGGAATCGCAACGATAGCCTTGATGCGGTTCAGCGCGCCGTCGAGCGCGGTCTTGTCCTGTCCGAAGATGTCCACGATGCCCTTGTTGTCCACCTCCGTGATGGTGATGGTCGTGCCCGTAGTCTTCTGGATGTCCTGAATCACCTTGCCGCCGGGGCCGATCACGGCGCCGATCATGTCCTGCGGAATGGTGATCTGAACGATGCGCGGCACGAAAGGCTTGTAGTCGGCGCGCGGCTCGGCGATGCACTCGGTGAGTTTGCCGAGGATGTGCAGGCGTCCCTTGCGGGCCTGTTCCAGCGCGGCGGCCAGCACTTCGTACGAAAGGCCGTCCACCTTGATGTCCATCTGGGTGGCGGTGATGCCGTCCTTGGTGCCCGTCACCTTGAAGTCCATGTCTCCGAGGTGGTCCTCATCGCCCAGAATGTCCGACAGTACGGCCCATTTGCCGCTCTGGGAGTCGGAAATCAGACCCATGGCGATACCCGACACGGGTTTTTTGAGCTTCACGCCGGCGTCCATCAGGGCCAGCGTACCGGCGCAGACGGTAGCCATCGACGACGAACCGTTCGATTCGAGGATGTCCGAAACGACGCGCACGGCGTAGGGGTTCTCCTCGCCCAGCGGAACCATCGGCTTCAGGGCGCGCCATGCCAGATGGCCGTGGCCGATCTCGCGGCGGCTCAGGCCGCGTGCGGCCTTGGCCTCGCCCGTCGAGAAGGGCGGGAAGTTATAGTGGAGCACGAACTGATCGGTGCCCTGCACCAGCACTTCGTCCTTCTGCTTTTCGTCGAGTTTCGTGCCGAGCGTAACGCTGGTCAGCGACTGCGTTTCGCCGCGGGTGAAGATCGCCGAACCGTGGGCGGCGGGCAGGTAGTCCACCTCGCACCAGATCGGACGGATCTCGTCGGTCTTGCGGCCGTCGAGACGCAGGCCCTCGTCGAGGATCATGTTGCGCATGGCCTTCTTCTGCACATCGTCGTGGAAGTATTTGTGGATCAGCATGGCTTTCTCGGCCAGCTCCTCCTCCGAATAGCGCGCGGCAAATTCGGCTTCGAGGGCATTGAACATATCCTCGCGCTCGTGCTTCATCGTACCGCTGGTGGCGATGGCGTAGGCCTTGTCGTAAAGCTCCTTGACGATGAGCTGGCGCAGCTCCTCGTCGTTCTCCTCGTGGCAGTAGGTGCGTTTCACGTCCTTGCCCAGCTCTTTCGAAAGCTCGATCTGTACGGCGCAGTGCTTCTTGATCTCCTCGTGTGCGAACTTGATGGCTCCGAGCATCACCTCTTCCGAAACCTCTTTCATCTCGCCTTCGACCATCAGGATGTTGTCGATCGTACCGCCGACCATGATGTCGAGGTCCACGCGGTCCATCTCCGAGAATTTGGGGTTGATGACGTACTCTCCGTCGAGACGTGCAACGCGGACCTCCGAGATGGGGCCTCCGAACGGAATGTCCGAAACGGCCAGTGCGGCCGAAGCGGCCAGACCGGCCAGCGCGTCGGGCTGAATATCCTTGTCGGCCGAAATGAGGTTCACCGTCACGTAAACTTCGGCGTGGTAATCCGCGGGGAACAGGGGACGCAGGGCGCGGTCGATCAGACGGGCGACGAGAATCTCACTGTCGTTGGCGCGGCCTTCGCGCTTCATGAAGCCGCCGGGATAGCGTCCGCACGAAGCGTACTTCTCTTTGTACTCCACTTGGAGCGGCATGAAATCGGTGTCGGGTTTTGCGTCCTTGGCGGCTACTACCGTGGCCAAGAGCATCGTATCGCCCTGCTTGACCACCACCGAGCCGTCGGCCTGCTTGGCCAGTTTGCCCGTTTCGATCTCGATCTGGCGTCCGTCGGCCAGCGTAATGATCTTGCGGACTGCATTGTACAGCTTTTTGTCTTCCATAAAAAAAATTAACCTATAGTGTTTTTCGAATCGTTGTCTTTACGAAAATGAAGGCAACCCCTTCCGGGAATTGCCCTCATTTCTTCCTCGCGGATTACTTGCGGAGATTGAGCGTCTTGACGATGGCGCGGTAGCGCTCGATGTCGACCTCCTTCAGGTACTCCAGCAACGCGCGGCGCTTGCCGACCAGACGCAGCAGCGAACGCTGCGTGCCGAAGTCGTGCTTGTTGCTTTTGAGGTGTTCTGTAAGGTGGCTGATACGGTACGAAAACAGTGCGATCTGGCTCTCAGGAGAACCCGTGTCGGTGTTAGACTTGCCGTACTGGCCGAAAAGCTCTTGCTTTTTCTCAGCTGTTAAATAAGCCATTTTTTTGAAATTTATTCAGTTCCACTCTACGACGCATTCCCCTTACCGTGAATAACGCCAGAGCGTCCGGCAAAGTTACGAATTAATTGGAAATTAAGTATTAAAAATCAAAAAATTATTGTCTTCGGACTGAAAAACGTAAAAAATCGTTCGTAGATGCTATTCTTCGGGTGCCGGGAGAGGCTCGCACAGGGCCGTGGCGTCGCTGTTTTCCAGACGTTTACAAAGCCGGATCCGATCCCGGAAACATTCGTCCGGCGCTCAGGCCGGTGCGGCAAACGCATCGGCCGCAACGGCCGTTCCGCCTGCGCCGCACGCCGCGGAGCAATCTTTTCGGCGGAAATTTCCCGAATCTCCCGGAAAATGCTATTTTTGCGGCTGACAAGAGCACGTTATGACAGAAAAGCTGATTCGGAAAGTCTGGATTGCGGTGTCCGCGGCCGCCCTCTGGGGATGCGGGGGCGCCTCCTCCTATACCGCCGTGGACGGCGTGATGCTCGGCACAACGCTGCATATCACGGCCGACGTGCAGGGCGTCTCCCCGCAGGAACTCTACGCCGCCGTGATGGAACTCGACCGCGAAGCCAAGGCGTCTATGTCGATCTTCGATCCGGGCTCGCTGCTGAGCCGGCTCAACCGCAACGAGACGGACAGCGTAGACCGCCATATCGCCTTCAACCTGCATCTGGCCGACAGCATCGGCGCCCTGAGCGGCGGCCGCTACGACGTGACGGTCAAACCGCTGGTCGAAGCGTGGGGGTTTGCCGGCAGGCAGGCCGAACGGCATCCCGACGTCGATTCGATCCTCGCATTCGTCGGCCGCGAAAAGGTCCGTGTCGAGGAGGGCCGGCTGGTGAAGGCCGATCCCCGCGTACAGCTCGACTTCAATTCGATCGCCAAAGGCTACACGGTCGATCTGCTCGCCCGGCTGGTCGAATCGTTCGGCGCCCGCAATTACATCGTCGACATCGGCGGCGAAGTCCGCTGCAAAGGGGTCAACCGGCAGGGCGGGCCGTGGCGCATCGGCATCGAAACCCCGTTCGACGGCAACATGTCCGACGGCGAATACGTGCAGAAACGCATCCGCCTGACCGACGGCGGTCTGGCCACTTCGGGCAACTACCGCCGCTTCTATCTCGATGCCGACGGCAACAAGGTGGCCCACACCATCGACCCGCGTACGGGGCGCAGCGCCGTGTCGCGTCTGCTCTCCGTGACCGTCGCCGCGCCGACCTGCGCCGAAGCCGACGCGCTGGGGACCATGTTTCTGGCCATGGGGGCCGACGATGCGCTGAAGGCCGTCAGGACGATGCCGGACGTGAAGGCCTATTTCATCCTCGCCGACGGGGCCGACGGCTACGAAGAGTATATTTCACCCGCCATGGAGGCGATGATCATGCAATAACGATCCCTATGAAAAGCGCTGTTTTTCTCTACAACACCCAATCCGGGAAATGCAAAATCGAACGCTGCACCGAAGCCGTCTGCACGGTATTCCGGGCTTACGGCTACGATATCAAACCGCAGCTGATCGACTTCGGCGCCAATCCGTTCGAAGGCAACGAGCAGATCGACCTGATGGTCGTGGCCGGCGGCGACGGCACGGTCAACTACGTGGTCAACGCCATGAAAAACAAAGGGCTGGACATCCCGCTCGGAGTGATTCCCGCCGGTACGGCCAACGACTTCGCGGGTGCGCTGGGCATGTCGCGCCATCCGCTCGAAGCGGCGCGGCAGATCGCCTCCGGCGCGGTGGACCGCGTGGACTGCGGATGCGTCAACGGACTCTATTTCGTCAATATCTTCAGCTTCGGCATCTTCACGACCACCTCGCAGCGCACGCCCGACCAGCGCAAGCACAAGATCGGCAAACTGGCCTATCTGATCGAGGGCGTCAAGGAGCTGCGCGCGATGCACGCCGTGCCGCTCAAAGTGGTGGCCGACGGACAGGCTTTCGATTTCAACTCGCTGATGGTGCTCGTCTTCAACGGCGAGACGGCCGGCGGATTCCGCCTCGCGCGCCGTTCGTCGATCAAGGACGGTCTGTTCGACTGCATCATGCTCGAAAAGAAGAACTTCCTCCGTTCGACGCTGGCCATGGGCCGCTATCTGCTGCGGGGCAATCCGAAGATCGTCCGCCACCTTCAGGTGCGTTCGCTCGACATCGTATCGACGGTCAACGAACCGACGGACGTCGACGGGCAGAAAGGGGCCGAATTCCCGCTGCATATCGAGTGCATCGCCGGAGGTCTCCGCATCATGTGCCCCCGCGGAGAGTAGCGCCGTTTCAGGCGTTTGAAAGGCGTTTCAAGACGGTCGTTTCCGCCGCCGCCGGCCTGCGTACTTCGCTATTTTTCCTCCGGCCTATTGCAATTTCGGACGAAAATTGTTACATTTGTCCGAAAAACCACGACGATATGGCGGATAATATCAAAGCGACACGGACGACGCGGGAAGGAGGACGTGAGAATTTGCGGAAAGTTTCGATCTCACGCATCAAAAAGGAGATGAGCGACGTATTCTATCTGTCGGACGATCTGGTAATCACCACACTCGACGCGCAGAACAACACGACGTCCGACTACCCGGCTTCGATCGACGGTTTCTCGGCCATCATCATGATGACGGGCGAAGCCACCGTGTCGATCGACATGCAGAACTACAACGTCAAGCCCAACACCATCGTCTTTTTCAATCCAGACAGCATCATCCGCACGGTGAAATGTTCGTCGAACGCCGCGGCTTATTTTCTGGCGTTCTCCAAATCGTTCGTCAATGAGATCCAGATCGACCTCTCGACATCGCTGCCGGTCTACATGCGCTTCGGCAAGGCTCCCGTACTGGAGGTCACGCCGCAGGACGTGGACCAGATACGCCAGCTCTTCCAGCTCATCAAAACCATGTTGCGCAGCGACAAGGAGCGTTACCGCCACGAAATCATCCGGACGCTTTTCACCACGGCGTTCTACATCATCACCGAGATCAACCAGCGCGAGCAGCCCGGCGAGATGAAGCAGGGGCGCTGCGAGGTGCTGTTCGACGAGTTCATGTCGCTGCTGCAACAGTACAACAAGAGGGAGCGCAACGTGAGCTTCTACGCCAAGCAGCTCAATATCACGCCCAAATACCTCTCGTCCGTGGTGAAGGAGGTGAGCGGCAAGACCGCCGCGCGGTGGATCGACGAGTCGGTGATCCTCGAAGCCAAGGCCCTGCTCAAGTATTCCGGAATGAGCATTCAGGAGATCGCCTACCACCTCAATTTCTCGACGCAGTCCTTCTTCGGCAAGTATTTCAAACAGCACACCGGAACCTCGCCCTCGCGTTACAAGCGGAAAGGATAGTTTTCGATTTTACAGGGCCTCTTCCGTCCTGCCTTGTCCGGCCCGAACGGAAAATACGTTTGTATGTCCCGTCCGGGTCGAACTGTGTCAGGATAAAATCCGCTCCTCTAAAATCAAAAAACCGAACCTTGTTTTTCAGGTGGCGGCTCGCGGGTGTCCGCTATGACACGCCGCTATTTCAGCGCTTCGACCACGCGGCCGATCATCGCCGGGATGGCGTGCTCCTCCTGCGCGGTGAAGAAATTGCCGTCGATTTCGAACGGGGCGTCCGTCGCCACGGGGCCCGTCACGGCGGCCTTGGCCATCGGGTGCACGGCGACGCGCCGTCCGGCGGCGACGCCTGCGAATCCGAACATCATCCCTGCGGCGCAGTGGCCGATCATCGGTTTGCCCGTCTCCCCGAAGGTTTTCAGCACCTCCATCAGGTCCCTGTTCCAAGGCTCGCCGGCATGCTGCGCGAAGACCGGCACGGCGTCGCCGCAGGCGAACACCAGAGCGTCGTACTCCTCTTCGTGACCCTTGAGGTTGGCGATCACGTCGTCGGCCGTCAGGCCGATGCCCGAGTTGGTGCGGATCTCGCGGCTTTCGGCCACGGCGAACACGGTGCAGGGAATCTTGTTTTCGAAAAACGTTTCCAGATACTGGAACAGGCCCATCCCGTTCACGGGATTCACGGCCACGACAGCTGCTTTTTTTGCCATGATTGCAATTCGTTTAGTGATACAATGGTTATTTTCGGTAAGTTTGTTATCTTTGCGTACAAAGATAGGGCAAACAGCCCGTAAAAACAATAACGCACTTAAAAATGAGATGGTTACATACGTGTAACCATTGCTGGATACCAAACGGATGGAGCCGGAGAAAAAATTGAAAAATTTCACGCCCACGGGTTCCTGCCCGGTCCGGGACGTGCTGTGCCGCCTGGGGGACAAGTGGTCGATGTTGGTGTTGCTGACGTTGAATGCCAACGGCGTGATGCGTTTCAGCGAGATCCACCGCACGCTGGGCGACATTTCGCACCGCATGCTGACCGTCACGCTGCGGATGCTCGAAACCGACGGAATGATCCGCCGCGAAGTCTACGCCGAGGTTCCGCCGCGGGTGGAATACCGTCTTACGGAGCGGGGCGGGAGTCTTCTGCCGCATATTTTCGGACTGGTGGAATGGGCCGAGGCGAACAAGGAGGCTATTCTGGACGGCCGCAGGAGGTCTTGAACGACATCCGCCGGGCGTCCGTGCCGTCGGGGTAGTAGCCGCGTAGCAGTTTTCCGGGGCGGAAGCCGTTGCGGGCGTAAAGCCTTATGGCAGAGTCGTTATCGGTGCGCACTTCGAGCGTCACTTCACGCAGTCCGAGCCGCCGGGCCAGCGCGATAGCGGCGTCCAGCAACGCCTGTCCGGCTCCGCAGCCGCGCGCCGCGGGGTCCACCGCCACGGAGTAGATGCGGAGGTTTTGCGCCGTGCGCCGCATCAGCAATGAAATGTAGCCGACGACCGCACCGTCGCGGGTGGCGGCGTAGGACGCTCCCTGCGCATGCGTCAGCAGGTAGCGCAGCTGCCGCCGCGTGAAGGCCTCCCCTTCCGGGAATGAACGCCGCTCGACGCACTCCACGGCGTCGAGGTCCCCGGCCGTCGCGGGACGTATTCCGACTGCGGGGTTCATTGCGCGTGGAGGCGGTTGAGGCAGTGGACGAAGTGGTTGAGGATGCGGTAGTAAAGTTCGTCGCCCAGCACGGCGTCCTCGACTTTGTGGTCGATCGACGGGTTGTCGTTGATCTCGATCACCACGGCCCTGCCGTTGATGAGTTTCAGGTCCACGCCGTACAATCCCTTGCCGATCAGCGCCGCGGCCTTTACGGCGGTGTCGAGCACTTTCTGCGGCGCCTTGTAGATGGGTACGGTCTCCCATGCGCCGCACAGGTTGCGGCCTGTGTCGTCGTGGGCGTGGTTGTAGATCTGCCAGTGGCCCTTGGCCATGTAGTATTTGCAGGCGAACAACGGTTCGCCGTCCAGGAGGCCGATCCGCCAGTCGAACTCCGTGGGGATGAACTCCTGGGCCAGCAGCACGGACGAGTGGCGGAACATCTCGTCGAGCGCCGCGCGCAGCTCTTCGTCGCTGGCCACCTTGTGCATGCCCACCGAGAACGATCCGTCGGGAATCTTGAGGATGAAGGGCGCGCCGAGGCGTTCGCTGATCTCGCCGAAGGAGTATTCGTTGCTGCGGAACAGCAGCTGCGAGGCCGGGGCCGGGATGCGGGCCTTTTCGAAAAGCTCGCAGAGGTAGACCTTGTTCGTGCAGCGGATGATCGACTCGGGATCGTCGATCACGGCGATGTCGTTCATCGCGGCACGCTGCGCGAGGCGGAAAGTGTAGTGGTTGAGCGCTGTGGTGGCGCGGATGAACAGCGCGTCGAACTCCATCAGCCGCGTGGCTTCCTCCTCGGTGATCAGCTCCGCGTGGATGTTCATTTTCCGGGCCACTTCGAGGAACTTGTTGAGGGCGTCCTTGTCGCTGGGCGGGAATTTTTCGTCCGGGTCGTAGAGGATGGCGAGGTTGTAGCGTGCGGGCTTGGCCGAGCGCGGCGAGCGCCATACCTTCTTGTTGAAGCAGTCGAGCGCATTGGCGAAATCGTCCTGCCCGCTCTCCGAGAGCTGGCGCAGCGAAAGGGCCTGCACCGACTCGATCTGGTTGCGGGCGTGGTTGTTCATCGTCACGCGCAGGATCGGGCAGGGGTAGTGGTCGAAGATGAACCGCGCGATCTTCTCCAGACCCTTCTCGCGGCAGGTTCCGAAGTAGATGTTCAGCTGCCAGGTTTCGTCGGTGATGCGGTTGCGTTCGATCCACTGTTGGCAGAGCTGTTGCAGGTTGCGGTTCATGCGGATTCCGGCGCCCGATTCGAGCTTGTTGAGCGTCTCGACGCCCGGCAGCACCCGGTGTCCCCGGGCCTGGGCCAGCAGCGAGCAGTAGTAGCCTTCGGAGTTGTAGCCGTATTCGTCGCTCAAGTTGATGACCAGCTTGGGCGTCCGCTCCCCGTAACGGTGTTCGAGGTAGTCGGTGACGGTCATCAGCGAATCGGTTTCGCAGTAGGGTTTCCAGTCGTTGAGGCTGTTCAGCAGGATGAAGACGCTATTCATGCATGTGTGTTTTCGATGCGCCAAATGTAAGCAAATAAAGCATCCGTTGTACATGCCGCGCGCCGTTTTGCGAAATAAAAAAACGGGCCTCCGCAGAGACCCGTTTTCTGGTTGTCCGTCGGGGCGTCAGGCCCGTTTTTTCGCCGCCTTGGCAGCCACCGCCTTGTCCAGCTCGATGATGAAGTCCGAGAGGACGTTCATGTAGTTGATGAAGGCGTCGTAGGCCGAATCGTAGGGGTTGAAGTAGGAGTGCACGTCGCCGTCCGACAGCCACTTGGTGGCCATGTAGTAGAAATGGTCGGAGGTCTGCATGAAACTCCAGACATAATCGAAATCGGGATTTTTCAGCGCCGCGACCTTCTCCTTCTGGGCATAGAGCTTCGAGAAAGCCTCGTTCTGCAATTCGTTGCCCAGCCAGGCCGTCACGTCGCGCTCCTCGTCGGCCCACGACATCACGTGCGGACAGTGGAGCACGGCGACGGGCTGGTGCTTCTTCGCGGCCTCGGTCACCGTGGCGAACTCCAGGCCGTTCTTCCTGGCGAGGATCGCCTTGGGCAGCGCGCGCATGAATTCGAAGATGCCCGTGTCGGCGTTCTGATGCTCGCCGAAGGTCTCGTAATCCATGAACAGGTTGATGACCTCGCCCGGCGTCTCGTCCGAGGCGAGCCACTGCACGTACTTGTCGGCTGTCAGGGGCCACTGGTCCCAGCTCTTGTTCGAGAAGCGGAAAGCGATGTCGTCCGAGAGTTTGTAGTTGCGCAGCAGCAGGCGCAGTTTCTGGTCGATGGCGTTGGCGTAGACGTAGTTGGGCGATTTCCACCCCAGCACGTGCTTGGCTCCTTCGGCCAGCATCGTGCGGAAGCCCATGCCGGCGACCATCGCGCCGATCTCGTCCGAATAGATCAGCTCCGTGTTGCGGAAAGCGGTGGGTTTCATCCCGAACTCCTTTTTGATAAGGTTCGTGTGCAGTTTGACCTGCTCCGTGAAATCCTCCTTCGAAGCCAGCGAGGCCAGCGAGTGGGAGTAGGTCTCGGCGAGGAACTCCACGCAGCCCGTCGCGGCAAGCTCCTTGAACGAGTCGAGCACTTCGGGGGCGAAGGCGCGGAACTGTTCGATGGCGATGCCCGTGATCGAGAACGAACAGCGGAACTTGCCCTTGTTCTCCCTGATGAGCTTGAGCAGCAGGGCGTTCATCGGCAGGTAGCACTGGCGGGCGACCTTCTGCATGATCGAACGGTTCATGAGGTCGTCCAGGTAGTTGTGGTCCTTGCCCATGTTGAAGAAGCGGTATTTCTTCAGACGCCAGGGCTGATGCACCTGAAAATAAAGACAGACGGTTTTCATGCGGGTTGCTATTTTAATTGTTTCTTATTCTCTTCGATCACGGCTTCGTACACCGATTTGATCTTCGCCGCGGCGTCGTTCCACTTGAGGTTGGTCACCTCTTCGAGACCCTTCGAGGCGAACATGCCCGACAGGGCGGGGTATTTGATCAGTCCGTAGATGGCGTCGGCCAGGGCGTCCACGTCCCAGTAGTCCACCTTCACGGCGTAGTCCAGCACTTCGGCCACGCCGCTCTGCTTGGAGATGATCACCGGGACGTTCGAGCGCATCGCCTCCAGCGGCGAGATGCCGAAAGGCTCCGAGACGGAGGGCATCACGTAGACGTCCGACAGCTGGAACATCTTGTGCACGTCCTCCCCGCGGAGGAACCCCGTGAAGTGGAAACGGTCGGCGATGCCGAGCCGCGCCACGCGGCGGATGACGTGGTTCATCATGTCGCCCGAGCCGGCCATCACGAACCGCACGTCGGGAATCCGCTTGAGGACCTTGGCGGCCGCCTCGACGAAGTAGTCGGGGCCTTTCTGGTAGGTGATGCGTCCCAGGAAGGTCACGACCTTGTCGGTGACGCCCCGCTCGGGAACCTTGCCGCTGTTCTGGGCGAAGCGCACGGCGTTGTGCACCGTGACGATCTTTTCGGCGGGAACGCCGTAGCGGTTGATGACGATGTTGCGCGTGAGGTTCGAAACGGCGATCACGCGGTCGGCGGCGTGCATGCCGGCCCGCTCGATGGCGTAGACCTGCGTGTTGACGTTCTCGCCCGAGCGGTCGTACTCCGTGGCGTGCATGTGCACCACCAGCGGCTTCCCGGAGACGCGTTTGGCGGCGATGCCCGCGTAGTAGGTGAGCCAGTCGTGGGCGTGGATCACGTCGAACTGTCCTTCGAGGTCCCTGGCCACCTGCGCGGCGACCACGGCGTAGCGCGCCACCTCCTCCATGAGGTTGGCGCCGTACTTGCCCGAGAAGGTGTAGCGCTGTTTCCAGGCATCGGTCGTCGACCAGGTCTTCCGCCCCGACTTGACGTACTGCTCGTGGTAGGACTCGTACTCCTCGGGGGAGATATAGGGGACCATGTTCGAGTCGATGTGGATGAACGACATCTTCTCCAGAATGTCGTCCGCGCCGCTGCCCGTCGAACCGTACAAGGCCTCCACGTCGCTGGCGTTCACGACGTGCGTGAAACGCTGGTCCTCGTCGCCGTAGGCGTGCGGGACGATGAAAGTGACGTCTACGCCGTTGCGCGCCAGTCCGCGGGTCATTCCGTAGCAGGCCGTTCCCAGCCCGCCTGCAATGTGGGGCGGAAACTCCCATCCGAACATTAAAACTCTCATACCTTATCTTTTTGTTGTTTCATTTTGCCGCCTGTGCGCTTCCTCTCCGCATCCCTTCACGGCGCCCGGCCGTGTCCGTAAGTCAGATTCCGCTTCGAACCCCTCCCCTCGGAAGGAGCCTCGCCATCCGGCACAACTCTCTTTCACATTGTGCGCCCGGGCCGTATTCGTTATTTCGTTTTTTCCGTCGTTTTCTTCTTCGTTGTCTTTTTGGCGGCCGTCCTCTTCGCGGCGGCCTTTGCCGCGGGTTTCACGGCCTTCGCGGCCTTCGCGGCAACCTTCTCCTTACCAACGTTTTTTGCGGCCTTCGCAGTCTTCGGATTCGCTTTTTTTGTGGGTTTTTCCGACTTTCCGGGCGTCTCTTTCGGTTTGCGTGCGAGGATCATGCCGTAGATGTCCAGCACGGCCGCGACGCTCCACGCCTGCGAAATGGCTCCGCGCGGCGCGAACGGAGGATCGGCGTCGAACAGTTCGCCGATCGAACCGATGCCGTAGGTCTGGATGTCCTCCTCGAATCCGGCGAGAATCTCCTCGGCCTGCGGCAGAAAGGCGTCGCCGTCGATGTCGAAGCAGGCGCTGACGTAGAACGACAGCAGCCACGGCCATACCGACCCGTTCTTGCCCGCGAAGTCGCGTTCGGCGGGCGTACCCTCCTGCGAACCCTTGTAAAGCGGGTTGCGGGGCGAGAGCGAGCGCAGGCCCTTCGGCGTGAGGAGGTGCTGCCGCACTGTGCGGATCACCTCCAGCTGGGTCTGCTCGTCGAGCATCTTGTAGGGCAGCCCGCAGGCGACGATCATGTTCGGGCGGATGTCCGTGTTGGCGCCGTCGCAGCCCACGCAGTCGGCCAGGTAGCCTTTGGGCAGGCGGAAGAGTTCGTTGAACGACGCCGCGGTGCGTTCGGGCAGTTTCTCCCACGCCTTCACGAACTTCGTGTCGCCCGCCTCGCCGGCCAGCCGGAGAGCGTAGCGGACGGCGTTGTACCACAAGGCGTTGACCTCCACCTGATAGCCGTTGCGCGGGGTGACGGAACGGCCGTCGATCACGGAGTTCATCCACGTGAGGGGAACCTCGTCGGACGAGGCCCACACCAGCCCGTTGTCGTTGAGCGCGACACGGCCCGCGACGCCCCGTTTGTACGACTCGAGCACCTGCTTCATGGCCTCGCCGTAGTGTTTCCAGATCTTTTTCGCGCCGATCTGCGCTTCGAGCCGCTGAAGGGTCCAGAAGAACCACAGCGGGGCGTCCGCGGCCGCTGCCGCCGAAGCGTTCCCGGCGAACATGCCGTCCTGCATGCCGCGCACCTGCGTGTCGAGGGCGTCGATGCAGTCCTCCTTGTGGTTCTGCCACAGGGTGATGCCCGGCAGCGAGACGAAGGTCTGGCGGCCCGAAACCCCGTGCCACGGATAGCCCGAGACCACCTCCGTCCGGTTGCCCGGGCGGCGGATCACGAACTGCCGCGCCGAGTGTTCGAGGCAGCTGATGAAGTCGATCTTGTGCGTGCGGCGCGCGATGGAGCCGCCGAAGACCTCCTCGATGGTTTTCGTCGAGCCCATTTCGTCGAGCGACGCCGAGAAGATGATGCTCTCGCCCTTCTTGAGCTCCGCTTCGAAATAGCCCGTCGTGAGCAGGTCTTCGTACCCCTCGTATCCGCGGGCCAGCTCCTGCTGGTATTCGAATCCGTAATACCAGTCGGGCGCGGGCACGAACTCCGCGCCGGGTTTGCTGGTCTGGAGATACAGCCACGGAAACGAACCGTAGAGGCGGCATTTCACGCCGTTGACGGCCGGATAGGAGTGCCCGTCGGCCTCCATGTTGGCATGCGTCAGCGCATGCTTGTCGCGGAAGGCGAGGAACGGGCGCAGCCGGAGGCGCGTTTCCGAATGGGCGTCGACGAGCGTGTAGCGGATCATCAGTTGCGTGCGCTTGTGAATCCAGAGCATCTCCTTCTTGAGGATCACGCCGCCTACGCGATAGGTGATCGTTGGGGTCGGAGTGTACTCGAAATCGGTGATGTACTTGTGGCCGCGCGGCTCGTAGGTCCCCTGGAAACGGTGCAGCGCCAGGTTGAACGTCTGGTCGTGCTGGATGATCGTTTCGTCGAGCGCCGACAACAGGACGTAGGTCCGGTCGCTGTCGTCGATCGGGGCCACCATCAGGCCGTGGTAACGGCGGGTGTTGCAGCAGACGATGGTCGTGCTCATATAGCCGCCGATACGGTCCGTTGCGAGCATTTCGCGCTGGAGCGAGTACTCCAGATTGCCCAATTCGCTTTTGTCGAAAGTAAGTGCTGACATATCGCTAAAAAATACGGTTCGTCCTTTAAAGATATTGAAATTTTCGAACAGTTACAACTTGTTATTGTTAATTATTCAAATTTAATACCTTCTATTGGCATTAGGCCCACTTCACCAGCGCGAAGTCCATGCGGTGGGGCAGGAGCGGGTTCGAGGGGTAGATGCGCAGCGCCACGTCGAACGTGCCGGCTTCGTCGGGCGTGTAGTCGAGCGAGTAGGTGACCCGGCTTCCGTCGGCCTTCGTGCGTTCCAGCTGGATCGTGCGGGTGACGTTGACGGACTGTCCGCCGACGATCTGCCGCGCGACGACCATCTCCACGCCGATGTCCTCGGGCCGGAGGTTGGCGATGTCGAGCGTCACGGCGAACTGGTACTTCTCGCCGACGCAGACGGCCTCCTTGTCGATCTTCACGCGCTGCACGTCGACGATGCGCACCTGGTCCCATGCGGCGGAGACCTTGCGCTTCCAGGCCGCGATCTCGCGGGCCATGCGGTAGGCCTCGGCGCTCATCTCGCGTTTGCGCGCGGCGAGCTTGTCGTAGAACCGGTTCTCGTAGTCGGTCAGCATGCGGTTGGTCGTGAAGTTCGAGGCGATGTCCGCCACGCACCTCTTCACCGACGAAACCCACTCGTGCGGGATGCCGTCCGTGTCGCGGGCGTAGTATTTCGGGGCGATCTGCTCCTCGATGGTGTTGTAGATCATCTCGGCGTCGAGTTCGTCCTGGTAGTGCTGGTCGGCGAAGGTGCGCTCCATCGGAAGCATCCATCCGGCGCCCTCCTTGTAGCCCTCGACCCACCAGCCGTCGAGCACGGAGAATTGCAGCACGCCGTTCATCACGCACTTCTCGCCCGAGGTGCCCGAGGCTTCGAGCGGCCGCGTGGGCGTGTTCAGCCATACGTCGACACCCTGCACCATGCGGCGGGCGAGTTCCATGTCGTAGTTTTGCAGGAAGAGGATCTTGCCCACGAACTGCGGCATGGCGGCCACCTCGACGATGCGCCGGATCAGGTCCTGTCCCGGCTTGTCGTTGGGGTGCGCCTTGCCCGCGAAGATGAACTGCACGGGACGCTCCTTGTTGTTGACGATCGCCGCCAGACGGTCGAGGTTCGTGAACAGCAGGTAGGCGCGCTTGTAGGTGGCGAAGCGGCGTGCGAAACCGATGGTCAGCACGTCGGGCTTGATGCCCTCGATGACCTGAAGCATCTGGCGCGGCGAGTCGAGGCGCACCTGCCGGGGGTCGCTGTAACGCCGGCGGATATGCTTGATGAGCTTGTTCTTGAGCTTCATGCGCTCCTCCCACAGCTCCGCGTCGGGGATGTCGTGAACCTTCTGCCAGGCCGGGATGTCGTAGACATGGCCTTCGAATCCGTCGCCGAAGTAACGGGCGTAGAGGCGGCGCAGCGACGAGGCGATCCACGTCGGGAAGTGCACGCCGTTGGTGACGTAGCCGATGTGCAGCTCGTTCTTGAAGTAGCCCGGCCACATGTTGCCCAGGATCTCCTTCGAGACCTCGCCGTGGAGCCACGAAACGCCGTTGACCTCCTGCGAGAGGTTGCAGGCCAGCACCGACATCGAGAACTTCTCGTTGGGGTCGTTGGGATTGGTCTTGCCCAGGTTGATATACTGCTCCCAGGTGATGCCCAGCACGTCGGGATAGTGCGACATGTATTGGCGGATCATCGACTCGGGGAATGCGTCGTGGCCTGCGGGCACGGGGGTGTGCGTCGTGAAGAGCGACGACGAGCGCACCACCTCCAGCGCCTCGGAGAACGAGAGCTTGCGGTGGTTCACCAGGTCGCGGATGCGCTCGACGCCGATGAATGCGGCGTGGCCCTCGTTGCAGTGGAACACGTCGTGCTTGATGCCCAGCTGACGCAGCGCGCGGATGCCGCCGATGCCCAGTAGGATCTCCTGCTTGAGACGGTTCTCCCAATCGCCTCCGTAGAGGTAGTGGGTGATCTGGCGGTCCTCTTCGAGGTTGTCCTCGATGTCGGCATCGAGCAGGTAGAGGTCCGTGCGGCCCACCTGGCACTTCCAGACGCGCGCCGAGAGCGTGCGGCCCGGGAAGGCGATGGTGACCGTCACCCAGCCTCCGGCCTCGTCGCGCACGGGCGAGATCGGCAGTTTGTAGAAATTCTGCGCCTCATAGGTGGCCTCCTGCGCACCCTGCGCCGAAAGGCGTTGGGTGAAGTAGCCGTAGCGGTAGAGAAGGCCCACGGCGGCCATCGGAACGTTCTTGTCCGAAGCCTCCTTCAGGTAGTCGCCGGCCAGGATGCCCAGGCCGCCCGAGTAGATCTTCAGCGACGAGTGCAGGCCGTATTCCATCGAGAAGTACGAAACCGTCGTCGCCTTCGGGTCGGGCTTCTCGTTCATGTAGTCGCGGAACTGCGTGTGCACGGCGTCGAGCTGCGCCAGGAAGTTCGTGTCTTTCTCCAGTTCCTTCATCCGCTCGACGCTCATCTTGTCGAGGAAGGCGATCGGGTTGCGGTCCGATTCGGCCCACAGCGCGGGGTCGATGCCTTCGAACAGGTCGCGGGCGCCGGGGTTCCAGCACCACCAGAGGTTGCGCGAAAGCTCTTCGAGGGCGTGCAGCCGCTTGGGCAGCGTCTTGTCGACCATCATGCGGTTCCAGACGGGTTTCTCGACGAAAAGCTGCTGGCGCACGAAGTTGATCTGCTCGGTTTTCGTACCGCCGTCGAGCACGGCGCGGTTGGTGCGGACGATCGAACTCTCGACCGCCTCGGAGTAGGCCTGTTCGTAGGCCGCGAAGAGGTGCTCCCAGAGCGCCGTCAGCGAGATTTCATAGGCCGAGGTGTGCTGTTCGTTGACGTGTTTTTCGTCCAGCAGGCTGAAACGCAGCAGCGTATCGGCGATCTTCGCCTCGACCTCCTTGTCGTTGTAGTCGTCGCGGCGGATGACCTCCACGCCGGCGTGCTCGCGCTGCTTGTCGACCCAGATGCCGAACCCGGCCAGCGTCGTGGTGACCGTCGGGATGGAGAAGGCCACCGACTCCAGCGGGGTGTAGCCCCACGGCTCGTAGTAGGAGGGGAAAACCGTGATGTCCATGCCCACGAGCAGTTCGTAGTAATCCTTGTGGAAGATGCCGTCGGCCTTGTTGAGGTACGTGGGGACGAAGATCACCTTCACCTTCGATCCGGGATCGGTGAGGTTGCTGTTCTTCAGCGCGTTCACGATGGGGTCCCACGTCGCGTTTTCAAGGTAGTGGGTCGAATGTCTGTACTGGCCTGCGTCGATGGGCTTCGACGGGTCGGCCAGATGAGCCTGCAAATCGAGGCGCGGGCCGCGGTTGCCGGCCGGCACGGTGATGTAGGCCAGCACCTCGCGCCGGAGACGGTCCGAGGCGGCGAGCTGCTTGAGCGACTCGATGAAGACGTCGATGCCCTTGTTGCGGAATTCGTAGCGGCCGCTGGTTCCGACGATCAGCGGGTCGCCCGTGAATTTTTCGCCCAGGCAGGCCTCGGCCACCGAGATCATCGCCCGGCGGGCTTCGTCGCGTTTGGCGTAGTACTCCTCGCCGGCCCATACGAAGTCGTTCTCGAAGCCGTTGGGCGTCACGCCGTCCGGTTCGCGCCCCAGCAGGTATTTGCATTCGTTGGCCGTGATGTCGCTCACCGTCAGGAATGCGTCGTGGTAGGCGGCGGCCATCTTCTCGATCGAGTGTTTGGCCGTGACGTTGAACTGGCGCGCCAGCTCGTCGGCGTTGAATTTCGGGAGGTCGTTGTAGAGCGGCAGGCGGTTGCCGGCGATGCAGCGGCCCATGACCGTGGCGTGGGTGGTGAACACCGTGGCGATGTAGGGGGCGTGTTTGCGCAGGTACAGCCCGCCCGCGGCGGTCATCCACTCGTGGAAATGCGCGACAGCCTTCTCGGTCGGCGTGCCGAAGGTCTCGACGTAGGAGGCGATCACGACGCCTGCGGCCCATCCGAACAGCACCGGCTCGATGTAGTCCCACTGGCCCGAGATCGAGTCCACGTGGTACAATTCCCAGAGGCTTTTGAGTATTTCGTCCTTGCGGGGGATCAGCGACGAGAAATCGACCAGCACCACCGTCGGCTCGCCCTTGATTTTCCAGCGGCCGACGCGGACGCGGATGCCTTCGTTGTAGAGGCTCTGGCGCCAGGCCTTCAGCAGATTGGGGTCCTCCTCGAACTCCGGGTTGACGCCCTCGTGCGAGAGGTCGGGACCCAGCAGGACGTAGCGGTCTGCGAATTTGCGGGTGACGGTCTGCGCTTTGGTCGAAATGACGGTGTGGATGCCGCCGACCTTGTTGCATACTTCCCAACTTACTTCGAACAGCAAATCGGGGGAGTGTTTGGCATTGCTCATATACTTATGCTAATTTGTAATTTTCGTGACGAACCGAAGAAGAATTCGGCCGCAAAGGTAACACTTATATTTATATTAAACAATCGGGAGTGGATGTTTATAAAAATATTTAATAATAACTTAACATTTCAGTTTCACTTGGTTGCGGTGTCCGGTTCCGTTTCGAAAAACGTTTCGATCACCGCGTCGGAGACCAGCATCCGAGCCGGCGGGACGGCCATCCGTCCCGCTGCGAGAACGAGCGTGCGGCTCTTCAGCCACGGTTCCGCATCGCGCAGGACCCGTGCCGCGCGCTCCTTGCCGAACAGTCTTTCCGCCTCCCGCAGGTCGATGCCTTCGGCCGTGCGCAGCCGGGTCATCACGTATTCGTTGAAGCGGTCGCGGTCGGTGAGGGTTTCCGCTTCGGCGGGCGCGCCGCCGATGTACTCCGTCACCGAGGCGACGTTCCAATGGCGTTCCCGGCCGTCGAACGAATGGGCTGCGGGACCGATGCCGAGGTACTTCACGCCGTGCCAGTAGGCCGCGTTGTGGCGGGCGCGGAAGCCCGGCAGGGCGAAATTCGAAACCTCGTAGTGCTCGAACCCCGCTCCGGTCAGCGTTTCGTGCACGAGGGCGTATTCCGTTTCGCTGGTGGCTTCGTCCACCGGGGCGAACTGTCCGCGGGCGGCCCGCCGTCCGAAGGCCGTACCGGGTTCGACGGTCAAATGGTATGCCGAAATGTGCTGCACGCCCAGCGCGAGGGCGCTGTCGAGCGAGCGGCGCAGCGTGTCGTTCCCGAAACCCGGGACGCCGAAAATCAGGTCGACGGTGATGTTTTCATAACCTTCGTGCTGTGCGCTCCGCACGGCCTCGACGGCTTGCGCAGCGTTGTGGCGGCGGTTCATCAGCTTGAGACACGCGTCGTCGAACGACTGGATGCCGACCGACAGGCGGTTGACGCCCGCGCGGCGCAGCACGGCGAGGTAGGCGGGGGTGAGGTCGTCGGGATTGGCTTCGAGCGTGGTCTCCTCCGCCGCAGTGCAATCGAACAGCGTCGCGGCATGGTCCAGCAGCCCCGCGACGGCCTCCGGGGCGCACAGCGAGGGGGTGCCGCCGCCGAAGTACACCGTGTCGATGAAATAATCGGTCATGCGGGGCATCGTTTCCTGCAATTGAATGAGCAGCGCATCCTGGTAATAGGGCATGAGCTTGTCCCTGCCCGGCAGACTGCAAAAGTCGCAGTACGCGCACTTCGATGCGCAGAACGGTATGTGAAAATATACGCCCAGGCGTTTGTCTTGGTCGCTCATAGTTCCTCCAGAATGTGGGTGGTGGGTGCGGGGAAACCCCTCCGTCAAAACCTTCGGTTTTGCCACCTCCCCTGTTAGGGGAGGCAAGTGGGTTTGCAGAATACTAACTTGGCTCCCCTAACAGGGGAGCTGGCGCGGCGCAGCCGCGACTGAGGGGGTTGTTTGAATTCGTCAGAATAGTTTGCAGACAAGCTCGCCATACTCCGCCGGATCGTCCGGGGTGATGCCGGCGACGAGCTGCGCCTGCGCGAAGAGCACCTTCGCCATAACGGCGGCGCGCTCCGGGTTCTCCTGACGCGCGGCGTCGAGCGCTTTGACGGCGGGGTGGTCGAGATTGAGCTCGAGCACGCGCTGCGCGCGCATCGCGTTCGGGTCGTCGTGGTTGACAACGACCAGACCGTTCATCGGAGTCAGCTCTGCAAACTCGTGGAACGAGTGGATGATGTCGTTGATGTCCTTGAAGAAGTCGAGGTGATCCTCCTCGACGTTCAGGATGACCGAAACGGTCGGCGCGAAGCGCAGGAAGGAATTGGTGTACTCGCAGCTCTCCGCAACAAAGCAGCCCTTGCCGCCGATGCGGAGCGTGCCGCCGATGGCGGGCAGGTTGCTGCCGACCATGACCGTCGGGTCCATCTGCGCCTCGATGGTCATCATGGTCATCATCGAGGTCGAGGTAGTCTTGCCGTGGGTGCCGGAGAGGCAGACGACATTGTCGTAGTCGCGCATGATGTGGCCCCAGGCCTCTGCGCGCTCCATGACCGGGATGCCGAGCTCGTGTGCGCGGACGATCTCGGGGTTTTCGTCGTGAACGGCGGCGGTGCGCACGATCAGGGACGCGCCCTCGACGTTCTCCGGCCTGTGCTCATAGGTGATCGCGGCGCCGAGCGCCTCGAGACGCGCGGTGACGTCGGTGCGCAGGCGGTCGGAGCCGGAGACCGGCACACCCTTGCTCAGCAGAAGCTCTGCGAGCGAGTTCATGGATACGCCGCCGATGCCGATGAGGTGAATTCTTTCCTTATTTTCAATATAGGGCTTGATAGACAGGGCCATTTTCCCTAAGCCTCCTGTTTGTTCTGTTTTTTTCAGCGAAAGCTGTGCTTCCTTTTATTATAGTACAGTTTCCGATAAAATAAACTTCGTTCATCCAGCGTGGGTCTGACCGACACGCCAGAGCCTCCCCCTTTGGGAGCAACGGCGACGACCGCCGCCAGCGGCGGAAACAGGGAGGAGCTGTTGGGGCCGCGGCCAGC
>ERZ773114.1479-NODE-1479-length-24837-cov-106.714995_pt1 | contig 24837 bp, 19 predicted proteins | sample MGYA00580564_ERZ773114 | MGnify/ENA primary metagenome ERZ773114 (study PRJEB29015, sample SAMEA2737836) | human gut metagenome | biome: human gut; feature: human-associated habitat; material: faeces | place: China | collected 2012 ... | reverse complement strand
CAAGGCACAAAAGGCTGTTCTTTCGATTGCCGGTGCAAAGATACAACATTTTCGGTCAGAATGCAAGCTATTACCCTAACTTTCTATGCTGAAAATGACGTAAGTAGCTGATAGATAATACTTTCTATTGTTTTCTGTCAGAAGTTTATTGCAGAAACATAGTAAAACAGGAAAATACGCATTGAAGGTAGCCGAAGAAACGTGAAAAGCGGTCATTAAGGTCAAGGTCATTAAGGTCATTAAGAAAATGGGAATCGGTCATTTTGAGCTATAGTATATATAAATATTATTTATATATATACTATAGGAAAATGTTTTTCCCCCGAAACCTTAATGACCTTAATGACCTTGACCTTAATGACCGGATAGCATATTTCTGTTTTAAAGACTTGCAGTAAATAAGGTAACGCATCGTAATTAGTTGTTTATTAAACATTTATACCAGTATATTAAAGTTGCTATTAATGTTTTTATGTATAAGTATAATCTACATCCTCTAGTGCCGGAAATGAGTTCTTGCATTGCTTTTTCTCCTCTCTTTACCTCATTCTACCCCTTATTTACCCCTCGAATTTGTCAAAAATACGTCAAGTCTGAGACAGATTTATGTCTGAGGAGGGGCATTTTTCACCCCTAGTAGAGGGGGTAAAACTCCTTCCTAACCCTCTAATTTTTGCTTCTTATCTTCTAAAACTCAAAATCTGCTGATTTTCATTTCCTGCATATAAGAGTAAGGAAGATTTACATTTTTCAGCTTACAAAGCTTTTGCCCCTACAGGGCGCCTTGCTGATTGCTATCATACCCAGGTCGATGCCCTGGGCTAGGAACTTTGGGACCTTCAGCCCGTAGTATGGTAACCATTATTTACATAATCAGCTTTTTCCCCATCTCGTTGTCTAGAGGTTTAAAATCCCTTTTTACTGAGTTTTCTGCTATTTTCTGTTAATATTTGCAATAAAATATAGATGTTTTCGCAATTATTTTATAATTTTGGGGCAATTTTGCATTTAATGTGCAGGTGTTAGTTATCGTCAAGGCTGGTTGTCAGCCAAGACATTTGTTTAATTAGAATCGAAGTCACTTTAAAAAGTGCCCCCGAGTCTTTAAAATAGAATAATAAGAAACAGATAGTAAAATAGAATATAACATATAGATATTGACGCTGATTATCTGACACTTCTACGGTATTCAGAACCTGCAATTCAGAAATTCGGTAAGAAGACGGTGACAGCAAGGCGTCCACTCCTCTACGGCGTGGGCAGTACTTGTTTGTGCCTTACCGAAGGTTCTTGCAGGTACCCGAATACCGGTACTTACAGGGAACCCCACGCCGCTTATTTAAACAACATAACAAATCAAACCTAGAAAAAGAATATGCAGACAGAGGAAATACCCAATACTGACAATAACTACAATTCTCTTCTGAAGATTTCATCAGAAGAAGATCTTTTTGTGGAAGATGAAGTAACAGGAGTCAAGAAATACACTCCAGTAACACCTACTGATGTGGGTCAGTTTAAGAGAGAGGCAGAACATTTGTATAAGGAGATTCAGCATGCTAAAGATGAATTTAAATGGAATGCAGGAAAGCATAAAGGTCTTACCTGTTATTTTCATATTTACCAGAACCTTGCCAAGCAGTTGACAGATTTTCTTAAATATATTCATACGCTCCATAAGAAAGTCTACATTTCCATCTACAAGAGCTACGATGATGAATTCATGGGGATTTATACTGATGTTTTAGAGAAGGTGCTCCAGGATATTCAGACCATCGCCCGGAAGCATTCAGACTATTTGCTCGATAAGGAAGAGGAGTATGATCAGATTCCCTATGCTAAGGCTATTTACGAGCAATGCGAGAAGCTTAAAGTTCCTATAGGAGACGATTATCCGCGTTTTGATTCCCATTACAAGAACTTTGTCTCTACTGGTTTGCAGATGTCTTTGGCAGAAACCATCTCCAAAGTAAGTACTATTTGTGCTGATTTCCTAGCCTTATACAGAACCCGCTTTTTCCGCACCGACCATGAGGCTGTGATTATTTACCATTATATCAAGCGAATTTTCGACGAGGGCACGCTACCTGACCATCTGAAACGTGAGGCAAAGGTAAAGAAGCACCGCATGGAAAGCAGGAGAATAACCATTACCAACGACAGCTTACAGAAAGTGATGGATGGGGTTGAGGATAAATACAACAATTATACGCTTTGTTCTGACTGGTTTGAGCGAGAGGAGGATGAGGAAGAAGAACTCGTCCGTACGCTAGTCAGGGAGCAGGCTTCGCCCGAGGATTTTGAAACGCTGTTCAAGTATCAGGGTGAGCATAAAATGTGGGAGGCAGAAATTGCCAGGGCTGATGATTTTGAGCGTAACAGCGACTCTTTCTTTGTGAACTGGGTAGATTCCATAAAGTTGGAGGAGAAGTTGAAGTTCTGGATAAAAGGCAACATTACGTCTCAGCAAAGCTGGTACATAGTCTGGTGCCTGATGAAATATACGTTCCACATGGTGCGTGATAATCAGGACAAGGCAGCCTTTGCCGCCCGCATGAACCTGATGTTTCCGGATGCAGAAAAGAAATGTGTGGTGGAGTCGTTCCGCAAGCAGGAAACGCAGAAGAACCACAACCACCATTTTTCGGAGTGGCTTGAGGGTTCAGACCCCGATTATCATACCGCCCAGGATCTGTATTATAAGCTGGCGAAAAGGGATGGTTATATGAGAAGTATTTGAGAGAGAAGATTGGAGGGAAGGTGCGATGGGAGGGCGCACCTTCTCATATATTTTGCAAGTAAACTCCACACGTTCTGAAAGGGCAGAAGAACCTAGCTATCAGTTGTTGTAATTGTCAACTGCTTTCCCCCTTAAATATTTTTATCCTATTTAGACTTATCCGTTGTCATACTTATGCTCATACTTGGTTCATTTTCCTGACGGAACTCATTCTTGTTGCCTTTTTACTAAAGCTGACAGACATCTCATAGCGATAATACCAGGCGATATTGCCGGAAATGAGTTTACTGTCCATACGTATGGACTTGCCTGAGATTCGATATTCCTTGACTTGCATAGCTGTTCATCACTGCAACTGATTCCTTTCTTTAATATGAATGTATGTTATGTTATCCGTTGTACTTACCAATCTTATAGAATGTATATCCATCTGCCATTTAACCGATGGCTCGGTAGTCTAAGTTGCACTTACCCATCTTTCAGAATTTATATCCATCCGGGGACTTTCTTCATTAATTAGTTCTCAGTTGTACTTACCCATCTTTCAGAATGTATATCCATCATGTTTCTTTCTATTCCATAAAGGTTCGATGTTGTACTTACCCATCTTTCAGAATGTATATCCATCCATATAGCTCTGCGATAAATTTTTCTATCGTTGTACTTACCCATCTTTCAGAATGTATATCCATCGTGATGTTCGTACCATTCTAAATAACAGGCATTTGCTCAATGTTAGAGCAATCTTATTTCTGCTTCAAAACATCTGAAACGTCACTGCCGATAGCATTTTTTCGTTTCTATTTACGATGCTCCACAGACTTAACTTCGGGGGTACACCTCCCTAGGGAATTATCACTAATTCCAAATTCTTTGATATTAATTGCAGCGTTTATATCTCTGTCTAATGCAGTATGACAACACGGACATATCCAAGAACGCTGACTTAATTGCAATCCCTTGAATACAAAACCGCAGCAATGGCAAGTTTTCGAAGAAGGAACATAACGACCAATCTTAATAAAATTGATTCCTCTTGACTTGCATTTCTGCTCTAGCTTGGTTCGCAACATACCCATAGAAGCATCTATAATCATCTTGTTACGAGAACGCTTTTGCTTGTTGTGCTTACCATGTTTTTTGTCTTGGAGCATTCCGTCCTTAATGGATAGATTCTCCATGCAAATCGTTTCATAACCTTTTTTCAAAATATCAGCAACAACATTATTAATATAGTCATTGCGTTGATTTCGAATACGATTTTGGGCACGAGCGACTTTCAATCTTGCTTTTTCCCAATTCTTTCCACCTTTATTTCTTCTCGAAAGAATACGTTGCAAATGTACCAGATGCCTTGCGTTCTTACGAAACATAGAATTTGCTGGGAATTTTTCTCCATCTGACAATATAGCAAGGTTTTTTACACCTACATCAATTCCAACTGCTGTTTCTTCTTTTATCTCAGGAAGCTTAGGATAAGAACCTTCACTTTCAACGATAATACTTACATTGTATTCGCCTGCCGGATTCCGGCTGATCGTACAAGTCTTGATTTTTCCTTCTATCTTCTTACTAAAGATACACTTTACCCATCCAAGTTTGGGTAAGAACAACTTACTTCTGTCATAAGAGTATTTGATCCCTTGCTGTGTTTGATAGGATTGGTTTCTATCATATTTAGCCTTAAAGCGAGGATAGCCACGATGTAGTTTGAAGAAGTTTTGGTAAGCTACATCCATACAACGAATGGAACTAATCAACGCCTTTGAATCTACTTCCTTCAACCATTCCGTGTCTGGTGCTTTCTTCATAGCAGGAAGCATATTCTGAAGCTCCATCCACCCTATGGACTTTTTCTCTTCTTCCCATGCTTTTTTGCGCATAGCTAATCCCCAATTATATACCCATCGACAACAACCGAATGTCTTGGCTATCAACACTCGTTGTTCCTCATTAGGATATAATCGGAACTTACAGCTTTTATCATGTCTAACTTCCTTTGCCATATCACAAAATATGTCTATATAAAATCCATCTACCAGCTGACTGGGAACGTTTTTATTACTTATTCGAGACTTCGAACTTCTTCTAAAATTTTGGGAAGTTGAATGCGTGCTTCCTCGATAGCTTTTTTTCTTGCCTTGAACATATTATCGTAAGGGTAAGATGTCATGACGGCATCATAAACATCGTTAGTATCTTTAGTTTTATAACGACCAAATTTATAACGACTATTTTTTGTTTTCAAACTACCGAGATAAATCACAAGTGCAATCAATTTGTCGCTTATATCCTCAAATGATTTAAATTCAGAAGATTCTCTTACTTTAATGAATGCACCACCGTAATCACAATTTATAGAATACGTACCCTTTTTGAAAGCCCGTTTCATAATATTTGTATAGCACGAAAGTTCTTTTTCGGAATAATGCTTCTCTGGATATATATCATTTGTTATATCTTTAAATCCAGCATTTAGCAGAGCTCGAAAAAAATGTACTTTCTTTTTTGTTTCTTCGTTTTCTTTATTCATACTGTCTGACTTAACCGGTGCTGTCGAGGGCTTTAATTTAGAGATATTTTATTGTGGAGTGTTGTACCAGCGGTCACACGTATAGCGTGTTTGACTTACGTCGTATAGCGATACAACTGGGCCGTACTGAAGATAGATAAAAGAAGCCGGATTGTCCTTTAGTAGGTAACTGCCTAAAGTGACAGTACCATTCTTTGTCTCGTAGGTAGTTGTGAAGTCTATCACGTCACCTATTACAAACTGTACGGTTCCATCGGCTTTGAAAATCATTTTTGCTTCATATGTTTTCGTTGTGCCGTTTTGATTGTCCGTCAACTGAACCTTATTGTACCATGTGCCATGTAAAGCTCCATCGTGGATTGTCTCGTCGGTCTTGTCTTCTGTCATGTTCTTATGGTAGTAAATATAGCAAGACTTTCCATCTGTACCTGTACCAACGATATATGGCTTTGGCTCTGTTATCGTTATTGAGCCAGGTTTGTCAGAACTGATAGTTCCACCAGATGTATCTTTCTCTGTATGTACGTTGCTATATGTACCATGGAAAAACTTGCTAGCATCAAAATTTGGTTGGGTACTCGATGTTATTGCTGCTGTTAGTCGGTTGCCATCTAACTGCCATGTTCCGAAATAAAGGTAAGCTTGGCTTGTCAAACCGCCAGTTGTAACGTTTGCGCTACTTTCGCATACCAATAGGTGATTCTTGTAGAAAGAATAAGTTTCGTTGCCAATGGTCCACTCTTTACCAGGGAGATATTCACTTGCGGCAATCAAATCATCTTTGTCACCATCATCGTCGCTGCCACCGCAGGCAGTTAGGGATATGGTGGTAAATGCTATCGCCATGAGGGCGGTAATTTGGCGTAATGTTTTCTTAGATTTCTTCATTTTCTGTTATTTTTGTTAATATCTAAATATTTGTTTGCAAAGGTATAAATAAACTCCGAGAAAACCACAGCTTTTTGAAGTTTTTTTAGCAAGCAAGGAGTATTTATTTTTTTGTTTGAGATGGTGATGGCTCTATTAGCATTATAATTGTTATCATAATCATCCCAGAATGCATCATCTTGCATTTGACGTTCACGTCTTTCGTCCTCTTTCTCGATTTCTTTTCCGGTTTATAAATTTTTGGAGTGTTAAAATGTTAGTTGAGGTCTGATTTTAAAAGCTTTTGCCCTTACAGGGCGCAAGGTTGATTGCTGGTTTACCCAGGGCGAGTGCCCTGGGCTAGGAGCTTCTGCCCCTTCAGGGCGTGTGGGGCATGGACTATATTTTTTACTAAATTACCATTTTCCCAAGAAACATGGGATTTTTCCCAAGAAAGCCCCGATTTTTCCCAAATACAGCAGTTTATCGGGAAAAGTGTGGGGGAAGGCTTGCAAGGAAATGAGGGTATTTTCTTGGCTTTTTGTTAATATTATGCGTTTTTTTCTTGTTTTTCCTGCTGAGCGTGTAGGCTTTTTTTTTTTCCCAAGAAATGCCCGATTTTTCCCAAAAACGTGGGTTTTTCGGGGGAGTTGTGGGAAAGGGATTGTTTTGCCTTTTTTTTCTGCAGTACTTTTGCAGCGTCGAAGAAACAAGACAACGCTGAAATGGTTTGGTGCTCTTGAAAACCTCTTCGTACAATTATATAGTATGTACACTCAGATTATGAGAGTGGTGCAGCAGGGCGAGACCTTCGCTGTGCAGAGTCAGAAAAGTGAGAACGGACAGATGATGAAATGCAACATCGTTCTCCAGGAGATGGGCGGCAAGTATGAGAACCAGTATGCTGCGGCAATGTTGGGCAATATGGCGCAATGTAAGTATGCTCCGGGCGAGCTGGTGGCGGTAACGCTCCGCTTTACTACCCATGAGCACAATGGTCAGGTTTATCAGGATATTCTGGTTACGGACATTGAAAAAGCTTTTTAAAGGTAAAAAGGTAAAAGGGTAAAAAGGTAAAAAGAACCTTAACCCTTTGCAATCACGTTACCATAAAGGGTAAAAAAGTAAAAAGGTAAAAAGGGAGGCTTCGCTTGGAGACTTATTGCGGAGATTCTTAGTTATTAACTGAGTTGAAACAGAGGAGGATTTTCCATGGTAAAGCGCGCAACAATCCGGATGTTTCTTCTCCTAAAATTCAATTCAGATTATGAGTAAGAAAGTAAACAAGGTTCAGAACAATGCTCAGAATAATGTTCAGAACCAGCAGGTGAATAATAATGACTGCCAGCATGTGCAGTTGGGTGGAATGGCTTACTATGATGCTAAGCAGTATTTCCTCTTCAGTCCTCAGGAATCGGGGGTGAATAAGGTTCCTCGATTCCGTTCGATGGGCGTGGCTCAGCAAATGCCTGACGGAACGTTTGATTTCGTAGTGCAGCACCGCCTCAGAACTCAGTCGGAACTGATTAAGAAACTGGCGCATGGTCGTGTGAGCAAGACCAAGGACGGTGCTATTCAGCTCACCTTGAAGGTGTTTTGCCATGAGGGAATCAACATCGCCCAAACGCTGGCTGTTGAGGCAGAAGAAGGGGCTGAGGCGGTATTGGATTACCAACTGAAACATTAGGATTTTTGTATTCAACTTAAAACGATAAGTAGAAACAGATAGATGAGTTGTTATTTAATTAAGGTGGAGAATGGGCACAAGGTTGCCCGCTCCATCACCTCGGAAGAGGAGTATAAGCAGTTGCGTGGAAGCAATGAGCAGAAGGCGAATCTGCGTCTGGCTCGTGCCGGAAACGATGCTGCGAAACGGAGACTGGTGCAGTTTAATTATTCCGGCCACTATCCGCAAGGCGTGGTGAAGGGAATGAAACTGCCAAGCGGCGCTTTCGGATTTGATATGGATGAGCCGGAGGCATTCGCCAAGGCTGCCAAACTGCTGCTGAAGGAACCGGACAAGTACGGACTGCTGATGCTGGAACGTAGCGCACGACAAGGCGGACATGCGGTGTTTGAGCGTGAAAAGGGCAAGACGGTTCTGGAGAATCAGGTGAGGATAGCTACGATGCTCAAGTGCGAAATGGATACTTCGGCTCACGACATCAATCGTGTTTATTTTACTACCACATCGGATGATGAAGATTTGCTCTTCCTTTCGCCACGACTCTTCAAGGATGAATATGATGAGGGTGCTGTGGCAGCTGAAGGGAAGGTCCTGGAAGAGCGTGAAAGATACGGACAGGAGGAACTGCCGGAAGGGGCGCACAAGGCAAACAAGCATTATGAGCCCTGGAAGGAAGAATTCAAGAAGGATTCTCAAGGGGTTTTTAAGGGTCAGGAATTTAAGAATTCGAGAAATTCTACTTCTGCTGCTTCAACTTCTGCTGCTTCATCCACTTCTGCTGCTCAGGACAATTATCTTGGGATTCCTTATGGGGAAATCATTAAGAAGTGGTGGCAACTGTATAATGATGGGCAGGAGCCGATGCGCTCTAACCGCAATACGCTGACTTTTGAACTGGCTGTGAACCTGCGCCACATCTGTGGTTTTGACCGCAATCTGCTGGCTCAGATTATTCCCTGCTACGATGGTTTTCCCGAGCAGGAAAAGATGGCTTGCATCAACTCGGCATTGAACGAGAAGATCACGCAAATGCCTAAGCGACTGAAGGATGTGCTCTCTGCCATCCGTCAGGAACGAATGAAGCAAGGAAATGCAGGTGGTGGTTCGGCGGCTGACAATGAGGCGCTGGTAAATGCGCTGGACGAGGCTAACGCCAAGGATGATCTGTTCTATTATAATGCGCTGCCTAAGTTGCCGCAAGGCATTCGGGATTCCATCAGCGCAGTGGGTCCGGCACTGGCACTGCCTGTAATCACAGCCATCTGTCCTGCCATCGGAATGCTCGCCACGGGCGTGAAGGTTTCCGTTCACGGCAAGATGAACTCGCTGAACCTCATCTCCTACATCGCCGGAGATTTTGCATCTGGCAAGGGTAGTATTGACCCCGTGATTGACGCATGGACTTCGGAAGTGAAGGAAATGGACAAAATGTATCAGCAGAAGGAGGATGAATGGCGAGCCAAGAAACGTGCAGCCAAGAACAAGAAGGAGCAGCCGGAAGAGCCGAAACTGCCTGTAAGATGCTTGACACTGAACAATACGGTGGCGAATCTGGCTGAACGGCTGGCGAACACAGAAGGCAAGCACGCCTTCTCGTTTACTCCGGAAGCTGACACCGTAGCGCAGAAGTGGAAATCGGCGATGAGCGACTTTTCCGTTATGTTAAGACAGGCTTACGACGGAACAAGCTATGAGCGTGAAGCAAGAAGTGCGGATGCAGTGAATGTTCATATAGACAGACTGTTATGGAACGTTGTGATGTGTGGAACGCCTGATGCGCTCTATCGTGTGGTAAGCAATTATACGGATGGTTTCCAAAGCCGTATCATCGTGGCAAAAACGCCCGATAATACCTTCACTCCTCTTTCAGACAACATGTATGTGATGAACGAACGTCAGCGCGACCGCATCATTCAGATTGCTCATCTTCTGCCTTTGCTGACCGGTGAGGTGGTTCTGCCCAAGCTGGAGGAAAAGGGTAGAAAATGGCTGGAACAGATAAGACTGGAAACGATGAAAAATGACGACAAGGTGAAAGCCCGCCAGCGTTTCCGTATCTGTCCAACCACCATGCGAATGATGACCTGCATCATGCTCTGCAAGGTTCTGGAAACGCTGATTCAGAAGCATGGTTTCAATGGAGCCGAGAAACAGCTGAAGGAGTCACCTGATTTGTGGAAGGGAATGCTCGTAAAGACGCAGACACCAACCATGCTCGAAGCCTTCAATATCCTGGCAGATTATCAGTTGGATAATGCGCTCTACTTCTTCCGTAGTCGCATAGAGGATGCTTTCTCATCCAAGAATTATTGCAGTCAGTCTGCTTACGACAGAAGTCGCAGAGGTAAGAATGATTCCATCTTTGAGCGGCTGGACGTCACCTTCAGCTTTGAGCAGGCAGAGCAGCAGAGCATTGCAGTTAAGGGAGCAACAGCCACCCATGAGACGGTAAAACAGATGCTAAAGAACTGGAAACGTCAGGGGTTAATCTGTGTATTACCTGACATGCGCTATCAGAAAGTTTCTCCTACAGTCTAAAGAGGGTGTCATTAAGGGTCAAGGTCATTAAGGGTCATTAAGTTTTTCGGTGCTTAAATCAGGCTTAATGGCCGGCCTTGACCCAATTATTCATTATCAATTATTAATTGTAAATTATCATGAACATCAATATATTCCGCCGTCGCTTCACTCCATGGAGTGTGGATGGCACAATGGTTATAGGTGGCAAGATTTTCTGTGACACCTTAGAACGTCCTAACCGTCATTTGCCAGCAGGACGTTATAAGATTTCTCTCATTCCTACCAAGCAAAAGAAGGTGTCGGAGACAAAGAAGAAAAATAAGTATGAAAGAGGAAAATATGAAATTGTTATCAAGCCTGTTATTCTGTTAAGATCCCATTACGTGCCTCGTACTGTTAGGCGCAGAGCTCGCTTCGTGCCTGGCAACGGTCCGCTACGTTTGAGAAACAAGAGTATCATTCTGGGCAAGTCTCATTATACCGGAATCGTTACGCAATCAGAAAAATGCTATAATGAGTTTTGCCAGTTGTTGGATGAGGAATTCAAGAGGATGAAGAAAAAGCATCTACCGTGCAGAATCAATCTGTTTATCAGGGATTGGGGTGTTGACGAAATCCCCTTCAATTATCTGCTTATTTTTCAATAATTAATATTCAATATCATGCGTAAGATAAAGGAAATCATCATTCATTGCAGTGCGACCAAGGAAGGTCGCAACTTCACCGTAGCGGATATTGACCGCTGGCACCGGGAGCGCGGAATGCGCTGCATAGGTTATCATTTCGTGATTTATCGTGACGGCAGCATTCATGTAGGCCGTGCGATAGAGGAGGTTGGCGCTCATTGCAAGGGGCACAATTCCATCAGTATAGGCATTTGCTACATCGGCGGCTTATCAAAGAAAGGCAAGCCGAAGGATACAAGAACCCGAGACCAGAAAGCGGCAATGCGTTCGCTCATCGAGCAGCTGAAGGAGGAATATCCATTAGCCACGATTCATGGTCATAATGAATTTGCCAACAAAGCCTGTCCCTGCTTTGATGTAAAGAAGGAGTGGGGGAAGGAGTAAACACAAAAATAGCGGATCTTCACAGATCCGCTATTTAATATTTTCATTCTCCAGAATGACAGTTAACAACTAAAAAATTTAAAAATGTCTTATACAATGCCCTGAGCCATCATAGCCTTAGCTACCTTCAGGAAGCCGGCTACGTTTGCACCCTTTACGTAATTTACGTAACCGTCTGGCTCAGTACCATATTTCACGCAGTTAGCGTGAATATCGTTCATGATGTCGTGGAGCTTAGCATCAACCTCCTCACGAGACCACTTCAGACGCTCTGAGTTCTGGCTCATCTCAAGACCTGATACAGCAACACCACCTGCGTTGGCTGCCTTACCTGGAGAGTAGAGAATCTTAGCATCCTGGAATACCTTGATAGCCTCTGGAGTAGTAGGCATGTTGGCACCCTCGCTTACTGCGATTACGCCGTTGGCGATGAGAGCCTTGGCTGCCTCCTCGTTGATTTCGTTCTGAGTAGCTGATGGGAGAGCGATGTCTGCCTTCTCAAACCAAGGCTTAGCACCTGCAACATATTTTACACCATACTTCTCTGCATATTCCTTGATACGGCCACGCTCTACGTTCTTGAGCTCCATGATGTAATCGAGCTTCTCGCGGTCGATTCCGTCTGGGTCGTAGATGTAACCGTCTGAATCTGAACATGTAACTGGCTTAGCACCCAACTGGAGCAACTTCTCCATAGTGTACTGGGCTACATTACCTGAACCTGAAACCAAAACAGTCTTGCCCTTGATGTCAATACCCTTGGTAGCGAGCATGTTGCAGAGGAAGTATACGTTACCGTAACCTGTAGCCTCAGGACGAATCAATGAACCACCGAACTCCTGACCCTTACCGGTCAAGACGCCCTGGAACTGGTGTGTCAATTTCTTGTACATTCCGAAGAGGTAACCTACCTCACGGCCACCTACACCGATGTCACCAGCTGGAACATCCTCGTCTGGACCCATGTGACGATAAAGCTCTGTCATGAAAGCCTGGCAGAAACGCATCACCTCGTTGTTGCTCTTGCCACGTGGAGAGAAGTCGGAACCACCCTTAGCACCACCCATTGGGAGAGTAGTAAGAGAGTTCTTGAATGTCTGCTCGAAAGCCAAGAACTTCAAAATACCCAAGTTTACTGACTTGTGGTAGCGAAGACCTCCCTTGTAAGGGCCAATCGCGTTGTTGTGCTGTACGCGGTAACCCATGTTAGTCTGTACGTTGCCCTTGTCATCTACCCAAGATACGCGGAACTGGATGATGCGGTCTGGAATGCAGAGACGCTCGATGAGGTTTGCCTTCTCAAACTCTGGGTGCTTGTTGTATTCTTCCTCGATAGTACCGAGAACCTGACTAACTGCCTGAATGTACTCAGGCTCATTTGGGAATCTTCTTTGGAGATTCGCGATTACTTCAGATGCTTTCATAATCTTTAATCTTTTATTGTGTTTAAATTCTTATTTTTTATTTCTGCTTGCAAAGATACATGTTTTTCTTGAAAACACCAACAAAAAGAAAGAAAAAATGCAGAAAAAGTAGAAAAAAGTCATTTTTTAACATTTTTAGCCACGTTTTGTAGCGCATTTGTGTACGCACACCTTATTATATAAGAGACGTTTTTCGGGGGTTAAGCCTTTATTTCTGTTTTGGGAATTTTGCATTCTGACGACTTCTGTTTATCTATCCTGCGCCATAGGGCATAAATGAGCAGGATGATAGCGTAGAGACCGATTACCTGAGGCAGACTGATTCTTACGTTTTCGATGCTTGCTCCAGGCAGCATGCTGATCAGTTTTATGGCTGTATTCAAAAACTGGGTGATGCTGGTCAGGGCGCCTGATGTAAGGCTGATGAGTGGGGCGACAACCGGTGCTATGGGCGCCCATAACGTGAGTGGGGAGAACAGGATTAAGGCTGCTCCAAGATATAGGATGAGGGTTGCTGCGGGAATGGCGATGTAATTGGTGAGAAGTGAATAGCACGATATTCTGCCGAAGGTGTAGACGATGACCGGAAGGGTTCCTATCTGGGCTGCCAGTGAAACGCAAAGGAGTCCCCATGCCCAACGGATGAAACGGCTGCGGATGGGGAGGAGGGAGTAAAGGGGTGGGAAGAACAGCAGAATGGAGGCTACGGCAAGGAACGAAAGCTGGAAACTCAACTCGAAAAGATAGAGCGGACTGATGAAGAGCATAAATATATAAGCTGAGGCTAAGGTGTTGAGCGGCAGACCGGTACGATGGAAAGCTAAACTTAAGCTGTAGGCTGAAAGCATGATGGCTGCACGGACTGCACTTGCCGGCAATCCTATGAGAAAAACGTAGGTCCAGATGGAGATGAGGGACAGGATGATGGTGTAAACTGAGTACTTTCTGCCGCCTAGCAGAAAGATGAAAAGCTGGAAGATAATGCCTATATGAAGTCCGCTTACTGCCAGGATGTGACTGGCTCCGGAAATGGAGTAACTGTTTCGGGTGTTTGAGTCGAGTGCGCTCTTGTCGCCCAGCGCCATGGCTGCGATGACTGCATAGTCTTGCTGTTTTACGTGAAGGGAAACCAGTTTGCTTTCAATATTGCTTTTATAGCGTTCGGTATTGATTTTTGCCCGTGTGAGGTAAGACAGTTCCTGCCAGTTTTTCAGTTGTGTAGAGGTTTGGGAATCAGTTATTTGCTTACAGGTAAGAAAAGCCCCAAGGCTCAGGATGCATAAATGAATCATCACGCATTGGGAGTAGATGAGAAACAGGTGGTTCCTGCTGAAGTAAGCTTTTTGGCTTAAGAACTCAGTAAGGAAAAAGATGATGCTGCCAAGGGCGCATGAAATGATGGAGATGATGAGCCAGAAGGGCATATTGAAATCATCATAGCCCCATTTGGCTATGATGATTCCGATCGTCAGTGTGAGGCTGATGGTCATGAGCGGGGTGAGGGATAGCTCTTTCATCATTCCTCTTTCCTTTTAAAAAATAATTTATTTCCTATTTCTTGAATCCGAAGATGCGCTTGATGAATGTCTTCACAGCGTTTTCTTTCTTCTGTGGATTTACGATAGGGGTGTGCTTGCGTGCCGCCGGCTTGTCGCCCTTTTTCTGGGCTACGCCTCTGCCACGGCCGTTGCTGCCCGGGCGAACATTGTTCTCGGTGCCTGGGCGCTGCTGGTTGCTGTTATTGCTGTTATTGCGGCGCTTCTGGCTGTTGCTGTTCTTTGGCTGCTCGCCTGGCTGGGCTGGCTTTCTGTTCTGCTGCTTTGCGTTCTGCTGCCTGTTGCCCTGCTGTGGCTGCTGCTTTGCGTTCTGCTGCTTGTTACCTTGCTGTGGCTGCTTGCCGTTTTTCTGCTGAGGCTTGTTGTTGCCCTGCTGAGGCTGCTGCTCGTTGTTGCGTGGCGCTTTTTCCTGACGCTCGTTTGGCTTGTTTGGCTTACGCTTGTGAGAAGTCTGGTCGCGGTCTTTCTGTCGGCGGTTCTTGGCGCTGTTCTTTCCGCCCTCGTCGTTTCCGCCGTTACCGCGTCTGTTGTTTCTTCCGTTTGCGCCTTTCTTCTTCGGCTTGTTGAGCTTGATGTATTCAGGACCTTCGCCGCATCCTTCAGGGAGAGGCATTTTGTCTACCACCTTCTCCAGGAACTTCTCTATCTGCTGGAACCAGTACTGGTCTTCTTCGCTCACGAAGGTGATGGCTCTACCATCGCGGTTGGCACGGGCTGTACGGCCGATGCGGTGAACGTAATCTTCTGTATCGTGAGGAACATCGTAATTGATGACCATCTCAATATCATCGATGTCGATTCCGCGCGCCACAATATCGGTAGCTACGAGAACATCATACTGTCCGCTCTTGAACTTGAACATCACATCATCGCGTTCAGCCTGTTCCAGGTCGCTGTGCATGGCTCCGCAGTTTACTCCAATCTGCTGGAGGGAAGCTGCGAGTTGCTTCACCTTGAATTTGCTGCCGCTGAAGACGATGACGCGCTTCAGGTCGCCCGCCTTGAAGATGTCCTTGATGATGGTCATCTTCTGGGTTTCGTAGCATACGTATGCTTCCTGCTTGATTTTCTCGGCTGGCTTGCTGACGGCAAGTTTGATTTCTACCGGATTCTTGAGCAGGGTCTTAGCCAGTTCTTCTATCTTCTCAGGCATGGTTGCCGAGAACATGATGGTCTGGCAGGTCTTTGGCAGTTTTGCCGCGATGGTCTTGATGTCGTCAGAGAAACCCATGTCAAGCATGCGGTCGGCCTCGTCGAGGATGAAGAAGCTTACCTTGCTGAGGTCTACATTGCCCAGAGAGATATGGGAGATGAGACGGCCCGGGGTGGCGATGACTACATCGGCGCCCATGCGGAGGCTGCGCAACTCCTGATCGTAACGGTTGCCGTCGTTGCCGCCGTATACGGCTACGCTGCTCACGCCCTGCAGGTAATAGCCGAAGCCTTGCATCGCCTGATCTATCTGCTGGGCGAGCTCGCGGGTTGGTGACATGATGACGCAGTTGATGGCGTCTTTAGGATAACCGCCGTCATCGAGCTTGCTCAATACTGGCAGCAGATAGGCTGCGGTTTTGCCGGTTCCGGTCTGGGCTACGCCCAAGACATCGTTACCTTCTAATATCTCTGGAATGCACTTTTCCTGTACAGGAGTGCATGTGTCGAAGCGCATGTCGTATAATGCGTCGAGCACGTTGTCGTTTAAATCTAATTCGTCGAAATACATTTTTTTTTAATGTTGAATGTTGAATGTTGAATGTTGAATGTTGACTTTTTCCCTCAAAATCCAATTTTTTAATGTTGACTTTTTCCCTCAAAATCCAATTACCGGGTTATGATAACCGGTTCTGATTTTACCTCGGTGCCTTGCGGTAGCAGAAGTAGGCTACGATGGCGAAGAGGAAGTTTGGAAGCCACGCTGCCAGAACAGGCGGGAAATTGGCCTGGATGGCGAAGGTGGCAGAAATCGTCTGCAGCATGATGTAGCCGAAACTCAGCGCAAGTCCTACGCCCAATGCTGCTCCCATGCCGCCCTTGCGCTTGCGGGCTGAGAGGGAGACGCCGATGATGGTGAGGATGAACGAGGCGAAGGAAGAGGCGATGCGCTTGTGGTATTCTACCTTGTACTGCACTACGTTGCCCGAACCGCGGTTAATCTGCTTGGAGATGTAATCGCGGAGCTCAGGACTGGTGAAGGTTTCCTGCTGACCCTTGGAATAGACCAGGTCGGTAGGTTCCATCATGATGATGGTGTCCTTCTGGGCTCCGCTCGTAATATGCTCCTTCATGCCCTGGAGCTTGCGGATTTTCCAGTTACTCAGCTTCCAGTGATACTTGCTGTCGGAAATGGTGTCGTACTGGATGTCCATCGCTGTAAGGTGGCTTACGAGTTTCTTGTCCTGGAACTTGTCGAGGCAGAATCCGTAGCCGCGTTTCATGCTGTTGTCGTAATGCTGCATATAGGCAATCACTCCCTTGTCTACCTGCAGCTGTACATTCTCGGCACTGGTATTCTTCTTCTTGTTCTTGTACATCGTCTCGAAGTTCTGCCTGATAACGGTTCCGTGGGGAATGACGTAGGCTGAGAGCCCGAAGGAGAGGGCTGAGAGCAGCACGCAGGTAATCATGTATGGGCGAAGGAGACGCTTGAAGGATACGCCCGACGCCAGGATGGCGATGATTTCGGAATTGCTTGCCAGCTTGGTGGTGAAAAGAATGACCGCCACGAACACGAACAGCGCACTGAAGAGGTTGGCAAAATAGGGCACGAAGTTGGCGTAGTAATCGAAGATGATTGCGCGCGCCGGTGCATGGTGCTCTGTGAATTTTGACAGGTTCTCGTTGAAGTCGAAGACGATGGCGATGGAGATGATCAGGGCGATGGAGAAGAAATAGTAGCCCAGAAACTTCTTGATAATGTACCAGTCGAGCTTCTTGATGTACCTGAACGGGTTGAGAAACCGGAATATGCGCAGGAACCGGAGCTTGTGAGCCAGCCAGCGCACAGCCCTGATGAGCCACCCGAACTTGCGGGAAGCCCATCGGCCGGTGCGGTAGAGCCGGCGGTGTTTTCTTATTTTCTTAAAATCTTTCATGATGCTTGCTTACTTAAATTCTTCGGCCAAGCTGGTCGATGATGGAATTCTTCCATGCCACGAAATCGCCCTGCTCGATATGATGGCGGGCATCGGTCACGAGGCGCAGATAGAAAGAGAGGTTGTGGATGCTGGCTATCTGCATCGCCAGCAGCTCCTGTGCCTTGAAGAGGTGGTGGAGGTAGGCCTTCGTGGTTACGAGGTCGATGTCGCAGCCGTCTGGATCTACCGGACTGAAATCTTTCTCCCACTTCTTGTTGCGCATGTTCATCGTGCCCTGATAGGTGAAGAGCATGGCGTTGCGGCCGTTGCGGGTCGGCATTACGCAGTCGAACATGTCTACGCCGCGCTCGATGGCTTCGAGGATGTTCTGCGGGGTTCCTACGCCCATCAGATATCTCGGCTTGTCTTTCGGCAGGATTTCGTTCACAACTTCTATCATCTCATACATCACCTCGGTAGGCTCTCCTACGGCAAGTCCGCCGATGGCATTTCCGTCGGCTCCCTTGTCGGCAATGTATTTGGCAGCTTCGCGGCGCAGGTCCGGGAAGGTGCAGCCCTGAACGATAGGGAAGAGGCTCTGCTGATAGCCGTAGAGGGGCTCGGTTTCGTTGAACCGCTTGATGCAGCGGTCTAGCCAGCGCTGGGTGAGCATGAGGCTGTTCTTGGCGTACTGGTAATCGCTCTGTCCCGGTGGACATTCATCGAAGGCCATCATGATGTCGGCTCCGATGATGCGCTCGGTGTCCATCACATTTTCCGGTGTGAAGAAGTGCTTGCTGCCGTCGATGTGGGAGCGGAACTCGCAGCCTTCTTCCTTGAGCTTGCGGATGCCGGTGAGCGAGAAGACCTGGAAGCCGCCGCTGTCGGTGAGGATAGGACGGTCCCAGCCGTTGAACTTGTGCAAGCCGCCTGCTGCCCTGATGACGTCAAGACCTGGGCGCAGGTAGAGGTGATAGGTGTTTCCGAGGATAATCTGTGCCATGACCTGCTTCTTGAGTTCCTCGAAGTGGACGCCCTTCACGCTTCCTACGGTTCCTACGGGCATGAAGATTGGGGTCTTGATCTGTCCGTGGTCGGTGGTGATGATGCCTGTACGCGCATCGCTTGCTTTATCTGTTACTTGTAATTCAAATTTCATTTCTTTTCTTTTTTATCATTTTCCTCAATGCTGAAGTCTGCTGGGTTTTTCACCTTCTCGTCGGTCAGCGCGAACTGCCAGACGTCAGCCACGTTCTCTACATAGTGGAAGTCTACGCCCTTGAGATATTTCTCCGGTATTTCCTCTACGTTCTTCTGGTTCTCCCTGCACATCACGATGTGCTTGATTCCTGCCCGCTTGGCTGCCAGAATCTTCTCCTTGATTCCGCCTACCGGGAGCACTTTGCCGCGGAGGGTTATCTCGCCGGTCATGGCTGTGTTGGCACGCACCTTGCGCTGGGTGATGGCTGAGGCGATGCTGGTGGCGATGGTGATTCCGGCAGAAGGACCGTCTTTCGGGGTGGCTCCCTCAGGCACGTGGATGTGGAGGTTCCACTGCTCGAAGATGCGGTAGTCTACCTGCAGCAGGTCGATGTGCGACTTGACGTATTCCAGCGCGATAATGGCTGATTCCTTCATCACGTCGCCCAGATTTCCGGTCAGGGTGAGCTTGCCTGCCTTGCCCTTGCTGAGCGAGGTTTCGATGTAGAGGATTTCGCCGCCCACTGAGGTCCAGGCTAGTCCGGTTACCACTCCTGCATAGTCGTTGCCCTGGTAGATGTCGCGGTTGAACGGCGGATTGCCCAGCAGGTCTTTTACTTCGGCAGGGGTGATGGTGTAGTTCTTCAGCTCCTGGTTGCAGGCCAGTTTGTAAGCCATCTTGCGCAGACTCTTGTCTATCTGCTTCTTCAGCTGTCTTACGCCGCTCTCCCGGGTATAGTGCTCGATGATGAACTCGAGGGCATTCTTGTTGAAACTTACCTTCGGCGAAACCTTGTCGAGTCCGGTGCTTTCCAGCTCTTCCGGTACGAGATGGCGCTTGGCAATCTCTGTCTTCTCTTCGGTGATGTAGCCGCCTACTTCTATCAGCTCCATACGGTCGAGGAGCGGACGCGGAATGACGCTCAGGTCATTGGCTGTGGCGATGAAGAGCACCTTGGAGAGGTCGTAATCCATATCGAGATAGTTGTCGTGGAAGGCATTGTTCTGTTCCGGGTCCAGCACTTCGAGCAGGGCCGATGCTGGGTCGCCGTTGAAATTGCTCTGCGCCACCTTGTCAATCTCGTCGAGGATGAATACCGGATTGCTGCTGCCTGCCTTCAGCATGTTCTTGATGATGCGGCCCGGCATGGCTCCCACATAGGTGCGGCGGTGACCGCGGATTTCGGCTTCATCGTGCAGACCGCCCAGCGACATGCGTACATACTTGCGCTTCATGGCTGCTGCGATGCTCTTGCCCAGACTGGTCTTTCCTACGCCCGGAGGACCGTAGAGGCAGAGAATAGGACTCTTGCCGCCGCCGTTCAGTGCTCTTACGGCGAGGAATTCCAGGATGCGCTCCTTCACATTCTCCATGCCGTAGTGGTCGTGGTTCAGAATGCGCTTGGCACGGGTCAGACTGAGGTCGTCCTGGGTGTAGGAGTTCCAAGGCAAATCTACCATGGTCTGCAGGAATCCTATCTGTATCGAATAGTCAGGACTCTGCGGGTTCAGGGTGTCGAGCTTGGCAATTTCTTTCTTGAAGATTTTGGCTGTTTCCTCGCTCCAGTTCTTCTGTTTCGCCTTCTCCAGAATCTCCTTCTTCTCCGGACTGGCGTTGCCTTCTCCCAGTTCTTCCCTGATGTTCTTAATCTGCTGCTTGAGGAAGTATTCCTTCTGCTGTTCATCGAGGTCGTAGTGGGTTTTGTTCTCAATCTCTGTCTGTATGCGTAGCAGATGGCGCACCTTGTTCAGGGATCTGATGGCAATCATGATGCGCTCGCTGAGATTTTCCTCTTTCAGCATCTTGATTTTATCCTCGATGGAGAAAGGGAGGAGGGAGCACATGAAGTTGCACTGCATGTGAATGCTCGAGAGTTCGTTGATGGCCTGGATGGCCTCATCAGTATAGTTGGCGTTTGATTTGATATAGTCTGTCGCTTCGTAATGGAAGTTCTCGTAGAGCATTCTGAAGAGTTCATCGTTGTTCTCGTCAGGCCATTTCTCCGGAAGACTTTTTACGTCAATTACTGTGTAAGGCTCTTTTTGAACGAGATGTTTCATCTGACATCTGCCCAGACCCTGGATGATGATGCTCATCTGCTCTGTGCCAGGCATCTTGATCACCTTGATGAGTTTGGCGAAGACACCTACAGGGTAGAGGTCTTCTTCGTAGGGCGATTCTGTATCTTTGTTCTTCTGACAGAATACGCAGAATATGGTGTCTGGTTTCTTTTCCAGCATCCGGACGAGATTCAGACTTTCCTTTCTGCCCACAACGATAGGGGTCATATTGGTAGGGAAAACTACAATATCTCGCATGCAGAGGGTAGGGTACAAGCCTTCTTCCTGGTCTTCGATCAGGGTTTTCGGGTCGCCCTCGTAATCTGCAATCATTTGTATTCGGGTACTTGTTCTTCTATTATCCATTTTGTTATGATTTCTATTTTCCGTGCAAAGGTACTCATTTTTTATGAAATATCGTGGAAGATGATAGATTATTTAATAATAAAATTGCTTTTTCTATATATTAGTACCCGTTTTTATAGATGTAAGTAGCTGCTTTTGCAGGTGGAAGTGGCAATTTCTGCTGCTTGCGATAAAATAAATCGGCTGCGCATTCGTTTTCTTCTGTAAAGAGACAGAAGAATTTATGGGTAATTTTCGATTTAAACAGTTTGAGATAGAGCAAGACCGTTGTGCCATGAAAGTGGGAACTGACGGCGTTTTGCTGGGTGCATGGGCGCAAGGTGGCAGGCGGATTCTGGACATCGGTTCCGGAACGGGACTGATTTCGCTCATGATGGCGCAGCGCTTTCCTGAAGCTGAGGTAGTGGGGATTGATATGGATGCTGATGCCTGCGGACAGGCGAGGGAGAATGTGATGGCAAGTCCGTTTCGCGACAGGGTGGAAATAGAATGCTGCAGACTGCAGGATTTCGGGGGAGCCGGTGTTTCGAAAACTGCTGAGGCTTCTGGAACAGCTGAAGGTTTGAAGGCTGCCGGTGTTTTTGATGCGATAGTGAGCAATCCTCCGTTCTTTGTTGATAGCTTGAAAAATCCGGACAGTAAGAGGACGATGGCGAGACATACGGACAGCCTTCCGTTCCGCGATTTGTTTGCGGGTGTAAAACGGTTACTTTCTGATGAAGGTGTCTTCTCTGCTATTGTTCCCGTAGAAGTAGTGGAGCAGTTTGTTGCAGAGTCTTGTATATTAGGTTTTTATCTTATACGGAAGTGTGGTGTAAAGACGGTGGAACGCAAGCAGCCAAAGCGCTTTATGCTGAGTTTTGCAAAGCATCGCGTTTCGCCTTATGAAGAGTGTGTTGAAACGATGATGGATTCGCAGGGAAACCGCTCGGAATGGTATAGGAAAATAACGGAAGAATTCTACCTTTGAGGAATGTTGAATGTTGAGTGTTGAATGTTGAATTTAGAGGGAGTGTTGAGTGTTGAATGTTGAATGTTGAATGGATTGGGGGCAACACTCAACATTCAACATTCAACACTCAACATTCAACATTCAACACTCAACATTCCCTCAAAGGTTCAGCTTCTTCTGTACCAGTTTGCTGATAGCTTCTACTCTTTTGCTCTGGCGCTGGATGTCTTTATGAATATCATCGCGCACGGCATTGATGTCGTTGAAGAAATCGGCAAAGGCAGACTGAATCATGTTCGGCTTGCGGTCGTTCTTGTTGGCAAATGGGTTCACCAGCATCTTGATTCCCTTTTCTTCCAGGTGAACATCAATCTCTGCCCCCGTCATCACAGGGTCGCCATCATAATGGATTACGCCTGGCTGACTGCGGGTGATATGGAGCTTCTTGCAGCGGAACGACTTGATCTTCGAGTTCTTGTCCAGCGTCTTGTTGAACATGTCGAAACTTACCTGAGGCGCCTCGATTACATCGAATGGTTCCATGATGACGACATCCATCAAACCGTCGCTCATGGATGCTTGAGGGGCAATATAGGCATTGTTGCCATACTGAGATGCGTTGGCACAGGAAATGAGGAACGCCTTATACTGTTTGGTGCCCGTCTCGTCCTCCAAAGTGTAAGTCTCAGGCTTATACTTCAATCCCTCGCGCAGGATATTTTCAGCATAAGTGATAGGGCCACGCTTGCCACTCTCGGCAAACTTCATGCTGACGAAAGCGTCAAAGCCCATGCCGCAGGTGCAGAAGAACGGGTGGTCGTTGATGACACCATAATCCAGATCTCTAATCTGGCATTGGTTGATGACCTCTATACATTTCTTCAGGTTCATCGGGAGCAGCAGATGTCTTGCCAATCCGTTGCCCGAGCCGCAAGGCAGAATGCCGAGGGCAGTATCGGAGTGAACCAGTGAGCGGGCCACCTCGTTGACGGTTCCGTCACCACCAACCGCCACAACCACATCTACATGGTTGTTCTTCGCTTCGGTAGCAATTTCCGAAGCGTGCCCAGCTCTTTCAGTCATTCTTATCTCGTACTCAAAAAGCTCTTTGTCCAAACCAGAATCTATCAGACTGGGAACTGCCGCCTTGCTGGCTGTTCCTGAAATCGGATTCATGATGAAAAGTATCTTTTTCTTCATTATATAGTCAAGAGTTTGTAAAATTTAGGCTGCAAAAGTAATAAAAATACCCAAAATAACAAGAAATATCGATTAAAAAAACTATAAAAGTAAACTTTCTTATAAAAAAAGCCGTTTATTGAGTTCTTTTTTGTATCTTTGCACCCTGAAAGTTAGAAAAGTATAAAAAAAGAAAATAAAGTACACCTATTAATAATGGGACAATTACAAGAAAGATACAAGAATTATCGTGAACCTCAGAAGTATATGGCTGCCGGTGTGTATCCATATTTCCGCGAGATCACAAGTAAGCAGATGACAGAGGTAACCGACATCGATGGTCATAAGATTCTGATGTTCGGTTCTAATGCTTATCAGGGTTTGACTAACGACCAGCGTGTTATTGATGCAGCTAAGGCTGCGCTCGACAAGTATGGTTCTGGTTGTGCAGGAAGCCGTTTCCTCAATGGTACGCTCGATTTGCACGTGCAGCTCGAAAAGGAGCTTGCTGAGTTTATGGGCAAGGATGAAACTTTGTGTTTCTCTACAGGATTCTCTGTAAACCAGGGTGTCTTGGCTTGCGTAGTAGGTCGTAACGACTATATTATCTGCGATGACCGCGACCACGCAAGTATCGTAGATGGCCGCCGCCTCTCATTCGCTACCCAGCTCCACTACAAGCACAACGATATGGAAGATTTGGAGCGCGTGCTCTCTAAGCTCCCTCAGGAGGCTATCAAGCTTATCGTTGTTGACGGTGTGTTCTCTATGGAGGGTGACCTGGCTAACTTGCCTGAGATTGTAAAACTCAAGCATAAGTACAACTGCTCTATCATGGTAGACGAGGCTCATGGTCTTGGCGTATTCGGCAAGCAGGGTCGTGGTGTATGCGACCACTTCGGTCTGACCGACGAGGTAGACCTCATCATGGGTACATTCTCTAAGAGTCTGGCTTCTATCGGCGGTTTCATCGCATCAGACAAGGATACTATCAACTTCCTCCGTCACAACTGCCGTACTTACATCTTCAGCGCCTCTAACACTCCAGCTGCCACAGCAGCAGCTCTCGAGGCTCTCCACATCATTCAGAATGAGCCTGAGCGTTTCGAGAATCTCTGGGATGTAACCAACTATGCCTTGAAGCGTTTCCGCGAGGAAGGTTTCGAGATTGGCGAGACAGAGAGTCCTATCATTCCTCTCTACGTACGCGATGCTGAGAAGACATTCGTTGTTACCAAGATGGCTTACGATGCAGGTGTGTTCATCAACCCTGTTATTCCTCCAGCTTGTGCTCCTCAGGATACATTGGTACGTTTCGCACTCATGGCTACTCATACAAGAGAGCAGGTTGAGCAGGCTGTCCAGATCTTGAAGAAGATTTTCGTAGAAGAGGGAATCATCAAGTAAAATCAGATTTGCCGGTCTTCTCGGTTTGACAGATTCGGGCAGTCGGTTTCTGATTTAAAAGTTTAGCAAGTATGGTTGTGGTTCTTAGCCGCTACTATATATAACAGAACTTTTGTATGTGGTTCAAGTACGGGCTGAAGGCCCAAAAGCTCCTAGCCCAGGGCATCGCCCTGGGTATAATGGCAATCAGCAAGGCGCCCT
>ERZ773114.1478-NODE-1478-length-24838-cov-29.734899_pt1 | contig 24838 bp, 24 predicted proteins | sample MGYA00580564_ERZ773114 | MGnify/ENA primary metagenome ERZ773114 (study PRJEB29015, sample SAMEA2737836) | human gut metagenome | biome: human gut; feature: human-associated habitat; material: faeces | place: China | collected 2012 ... | reverse complement strand
TATGACAAAATGTAGAAATTTCATTGTAATTATTCCTTAAATCAGCACTTGATTTGATTGCTGGCATAAAAACACCTCCTTATTTGATAACAAAATTATACACAAATTTTGTTATGGAGTCAATGGATATACCATTAGTGTTAGCAGGATAAACACAACTATTACGCTCTATTATAATATACGAATTTAGTTTATTTGAATCAAAGCAAAAAGCTCGAAGAAGGAGAAATTATTCATGGTTTTATTGGTTGTAGATGCACAGAATGGTATCGTGGATGAACGCTTATATGAGTTCAGAAAGTTTGTTGGTAATATCAAAAAGCTGATTGGAGCAGCTCGAGAACAAGGCATAGAAGTTATTTATGTACAGCATGATGATGGACCTGATACCGGATTCTCTATCGGGGATGATGAGTTTGAGGTTTATTCCGAGTTTCAACCGATGCCTGATGAAAAACGGTTTATCAAGTCCGTATGCAGTGCGTTCAAAAAAGAGAGTGGTCTGCTTGAGTATCTGACTGCAAAGGAAGAAAAAGACGTGATGATTTGTGGCATTATGACTGATTTCTGTATCAATGCCACGGTAGAGGCTGGTTTTGAGCATGGCTTACACATGATTGTTCCTGCCTATGCAAATTCTACGCAGGACAATGAGTACATGACTAGGGAACAGGCTTACCATTACTATAATGAATTTCTCTGGCCTGAACGATATGCAGACTGCGTACCAATGGACAGGGCATTGGAATTACTCAAAAAATGATATAGCGTAAACGGTCTTTGCTGAATACCTTTGTTACCGAAATACATTACATAAACTTCAAGATTATGTTGCAGTAAATTCAATAAATCAGTATCATATATTTATACATACAAACAGCGTAGAAGTTTTAAAATATGAATGCGGAATAAAACAGAGGATAAGAGGATATGAAGAACGATGAACCGGAGATAAAACCGGTATACAAAAATCCTTTAATGGAGCATTACGAGTGTGATGGCCAGATAAACATGTTCAGGTATCTGGATAAATAATTTCGTTTATTTGAAGAGGCTGGATAAAAAATGCAGATATTTGTAGACGCAGACGCATGTCCGGTAGTGGACATCATAGAGTCAATTGCAGAAAAATATAATATAAAGACAACTCTCCTGTGTGACACAAACCATGTCCTGTACTCAGATTACAGCGAAGTGATAATGGTTGGTGCCGGAGCAGATGCAGTGGATTATAAGCTTATAAGCCTCTGCCACAGGGGAGATATCGTTGTATCGCAGGATTATGGAGTTGCAGCTATGGCGCTTGGCAAAGCTGCATATGCAATCCACCAGTCCGGCAGATGGTACACAGATGAAAATATCGACCGGATGCTGATGGAGAGGCACCTTAACAAGAAAGCCAGACGAAGCTCACATAAGAATCATATCAGGGGACCGAAAAAGCGCACAGAGAAAGATGATGAGAGGTTTGCACAGTCATTTGAGAAAATGATACTGATGGCAAAATCAAAGGAAGACTAATAAAGGATTGGAGTATTACAGATGAAGACAGCAATAGTATATGCATCAGTGCATCATGGAAACACAAAAAAGATAATTGACGAGATAGCAAAGACAAACGATGTCGAGCTGATAGATGCGACACAGACGGTAGAGAAAGACCTGTCGGAATATGATTTAATCGGTTTCGCATCAGGCGTATATGGTGGAAAGTTCCATCAGTCGGTGCTTAAGTTTGCATCAGTCAATCTCACAGACAATAAAAATGTATTTCTTATCTGTACATATGGCGGCAGACCTGTCTTTAAGTCAATTGAGCAGGTGATAGCATACAAACATGACACCATTGTCGGAAGGTTTTCATGCAAGGGATTTGATACTTTCGGTCCGTTCAAGTTGATTGGCGGTGTATCAAAGGGGCATCCGGATGAGAAGGATGTTGCGGCGGCTGTAGAGTTTTACAACGGATTAAAATTAAAGTATGATTAGAATCTGTATATTAGTAAACTATCTTATTGGGTGTTTTACTTGTAGGTATTATTTGCAGAAGGAAGGATATACAGGCATGAAACTAATTTGCTCTTTATTTATCACATTCTTAAAAATCGGTGCGTTCACCTTTGGCGGCGGATACGCTATGATTGCGCTGCTTGAAAATGAGTTCGTTGAAAAGAAAAAATGGCTTGAAAAAAGCGAGTTTCTGGACATGGTTGCGGTAGCCGAATCCACGCCAGGACCAGTCGCCATCAACAGTGCGACTTACATTGGTTACAAAATTGCAGGATTTGCGGGTGCAACCATGTCCACACTTGCTGTCTGCATTCCATCTTTCTTTGTAATTTATGTTATCTCGCTGTTCTTTGATCAGTTTCTCAGTTTGCGCTGGGTTTCCTGCGCATTCCGCGGGATTCAGGTATGTGTGATCTATCTGATCCTTACCGCAGGGCTGAAAATGCTTAAAAGTATTGACAAAAACACACTAAACTTGACGCTTCTCACGTTGGTCATGGCTTCCATGCTCTGCTGCTCGATCACAGCAGTTTCGTTTTCCTCTGTGTTTTACATCCTGATCTGCGGCGCGGTCGGGCTTGTTGTTTTCTTTCTGCGAAAAATCCGGAAAGGAGATGGGAAAACGTCATGATATATCTGCGTCTCTTTCTGAACTTTTTGATGATCGGTGCCTTGTCTTTCGGCGGCGGCTATGGAATGGTTTCGCTGGTACGCGAAAGGGTGCTTTCCAACGGCTGGCTGACAGAGAACGAGTTTCTGAATTTTATTGCCGTATCTGAATCCACACCGGGACCCCTTGCCGTGAATATGGCAACCTTTATCGGCTCAACACAGGGCGGAATCCTCGGTTCATTTGTTGCAACGCTGGGCGTGGTGTTGCCGTCATTTTTGATTATTCTCTTAATTGCATCCGCACTAAAGAATCTGATGAAATATGCACCCGTCAACGCCTTTTTATCGGGAGTTCGTCCGTGCGTTGTAGCGATGATCCTTGCGACCGCGCTCAGCATGGCGCTGTCTACGCTGTTTGGCCTCACAGATTTACAGGCCGGATTTGCGCCCGATTTGCGCTCTATCGCAGTATTTGCCATGCTCGGAGCAACACATCTGATTTGTAAAATAATCAGAAAAACAGCTCCATCGCCAATTCTGATGATCCTGTTTTCAGCAGGCCTCGGAATCTTGTTTTGGTGAATATTCTAGCATGGCGATTGATTTTATTTCCAACTTCAATAGCAATTCCTGCTGAACCGCGCTTATTTCATTGCGTATAATTTCGAGCGACATCACCCTTCATTCATGATGCCGCTCCGCGCTTCGACCATACCATTCTGCCACAAATGAGCTGACCATCGTTGTAATAGGGGATGTGAAAAAACTCGATTGAGTTTTTTCGCATCTCCCTTTTTGTACCTGTTGTGTATAAATGACTGAAATCATGCGCAAAGAAAGCGCACTTCCCCTTTTTTCAGGACTTGGTGTAAAAATAACTGTACGCTGCCCTCAAGTCGCCATATGTAAATATTATGACGAGTACTATTCATATTATTATTCAGATTTAAGGTGACGGATGAAGTATTAAAAAGAAACGCAGCTCTTCCACAAAACAGAATAGGTGAGACCCGTACAGAGCATGAAGTGAATTTTGTATGCAGGTGTGAAGAATTTATAGCATTAATTTATTATGGAACAAGTTTATTGTTTATTGTTATAGGGAATTACCTGCCAAAGATTAAGCAGAACAATACGATAGGAATCAGGATCGTATGGACATTGCAGGATGAAGAAAACTGGAATGCAACTCATAGCTTTAGTGGAAGGATATGGGGGACATCAGGTATTTTATGTATGCTATGCACATTACATTTGATAAAAACTGTGAGTAAAGAAGCTTGCATAAAAGCTAAGTAAGTTATTAATAAAATTGTGTAATTTATTTCTCATGGAAATTCATCTCCTTTCTGTTTACGATGTCATTATAGAATACGAAAAGAATTATTACTTGCCAAAATAACAGAATATATAGTCAAAAGTTGCTTAATACAGTGACAGGTTAAAATATCCTGCAATACTGTCATTGTTCAGTTTATTTATACAATTTAATATTGGAACATTTTACAACTATGACACAAGTATGCAACATAATAAACGAATGCTTCTGATAGAGTAATGATACACAATATCAGTTACACAGAAGCAGGAGGGTAGAAAGTGGACATGACACAAAACAAATGTTGCAGACATGGGGCAAGTTTACGTCGAAGGAGACGCAGGCACAGAAAGATACTGCGTTTTATCATATTTTCCTGTAGTATCATAGCTGTGATTGTATTTGTGGCTGTGGGAAGCCGTATGATAACATCCGGCGATGGCGGGACAAATAGATATGATGTTGAAGCCGGAAATAATACATATGATAATGCTGTTATAGAAAATAGCAAAATCACTGAAAAGAATAAGATACAAAATAATCAGTCAATGCTTGATGATATAATGAACAGTACCCAATATCCAAAACAGCTACAGGAGCTTGCTTTAAAGAATGAAGAGGCACTTGAGTTTGTGTATGATTATCCGGCGGAACATGTGAAGGAACACACAATTGACTTGACAGAAGAAGCGTCTATGGATAGTGTTCCGTTATTTGTGCAGTGGGATAAACGCTGGGGCTATGAAAAATATAGCGGCAATTTCTTTGCAGCAAGCGGATGCGGTCCCACTACACTTTCGATGGTAGTGGTTTATCTGACACACAACAGGGATGCATCACCTATTGCAGTAGCAAAGTACTCAAAGGAAGCCGGTTACAGTGTGGATGGATCGGGAAGTTCATGGACGCTTATAAGTGAAGGCTGCAGGCACTACGGCGTAAAAGCAAAGACAGTGGCGCTGGACGAGAGCAGAATGAAGGCAGAGCTTGATGCAGGACATCCTATTGTGGTAAATGTAGGACCGGGAGATTTTACCGATACAGGACATTTTATGGTTATAACAGGCTATGATGATGAAGGATTTTCAATAAATGATCCAAACAGCATTGAAAAAAGTGGCAAGAGGTGGTTATTCAAAAATATATCATCTCAGATTAGAGCTGTCTGGAGTATGTATGTGTGAGAATATATTTGTATAAGTGCCGGTAAAACATCCTATTATTGAGTTAAATAACAGGGTGTTTTTTACAACTATGACACATCTTTATGCTATAATAATTTTATCATAATCATAGAAGAGGAGCAGCTTATGACCAGTATTCTTATAGTGGAAGATGACAATGACATAAATAATTTAATATGCAACACCCTGAAGGCAGAGGAATATCAATGCGAAAGAGCGTTTGATGGCAAGGAAGGGGCGGACAAAATTGAGCAGAACAGATATGATCTGCTGCTGCTTGATATTATGCTTCCTGAGATAAATGGTTATGAATTGCTTGACTATGTCAGGAGAATTGGGGATACTCCGGTCATAATAATATCTGCTATGGGACAGGTGGATGAAAGAATACGCGGGCTTCGTATGGGCGCGGATGATTACATATGCAAACCATTTCAGATAGGGGAGCTGCTTGCGAGAGTGGAAACCGTATTAAGGCGCACTCAGCGTATGGCAGAGAGTCTGGAAATAGAGGATGTAGCTATAGATCCTAAATCACGTACAGTGACAAAGGCAGGTGAGCAGGTAGAGCTCACAGTAAAGGAATTTGATCTGCTGTATGAGCTTATGAAGAATAAGAATGTTGCACTCAGCAGGCGCAGGCTTTATGAGCTTGTATGGCAGGAGGAGTATACCGGGGAGACGAGGACACTGGACTCACATGTACAAAGACTAAGGAAAAAGCTTGACTGGAATGAAAAGATTGTCACAGTTTTCAGGATTGGCTATCGTCTGGAGGTTCGCGGATGAAATTTTTCTATAAAATGTTTCTTGGAATGACAGTGATACTGGCTGTTGCCCTTGGAATGATAGAATATGTGACTCTATCATATTCACTGGAGCATGCAGTGAAAAGGGAGCAGGACAGTGCACTTTCACAGCATCAGATGATAAAATACTCGATTGAAACGGTAATCCTTAATATGAAGAGTGAGGATGTGGATAAGGAGCTTACAGATATGATGTCGCAGTCGGCAAAATCCATTGTTGGAGATGAAGGAGGAATGTATCTTGCTGATGATGATGGAAAAAGGATATATGCCAATTCATGTAATTATGAGCAAAAGGATATAAAGGTAAAGGATGGTACGCTTACATACCGTATAGTGTCAAAAGAGAGTACTAAAGATATCGGTGAAAAGCAAAGCGGCAGATATATCCATGTCAAAAGCAGCTTTAAACTGAATGATAACAGGTATATTCTGATAACGGAAAGTGATATTACACCGGTTTTCGATGAGTCAAAGGAGCTTAGGTATAGATGCAGCATGTACTACATTGTTATACTTGCTGTTGGTATGATGGTCATATTGATACTTTCCTGGATGATTACAAAGCCTCTTGCCGGATTAACAGCCACAACCCAAAAATTTGCAGATGGTGATTACACAGCAAGAAGTGATGTAAAGACAAAGGATGAAATAGGTGAGCTTGCGAGGGCTTTCAACGAGCTTGCGAAAAACCTTGAAAGCAAAGTTTATGAACTTCAGATGGCGGCAAAGAAGCAGGAGGATTTTACTGCAAACTTCGCACATGAGCTCAAAACCCCAATGACATCAATTATAGGATATGCCGATACCCTGTATCAGAAAAAAATGTCCGAGGATGAGGTGCACAGTGCTGCCGGAGTCATACTGAATGAGGGCATGAGGCTTGAAGCATTATCATTTAAGCTGCTGGAGCTTATCACTCTTGATAAAAATGATTTCAGGCTTGAAGAGACAAGAATATCTGAGATTATAACAGACTGTGTGGAAACCGCACGTGAAGCGGCAAGAAAGCATAATACAGAGCTTGTGTACAGTGCGGATGAGGCATGGGTGTGGCTGGAATATGACCTGTTTAAGACTATGCTTCTTAACCTGGTAGACAATGCAGTGAAATCAGGAGGCAGTAAGGTGGATGTATCAGGCAGACTTATTTCGCACAGTATTTATCGTATTGCAGTTTCGGACAATGGAAGAGGAATACCGCCTGAGGATATAGAGAGAATTACGGAGGCTTTTTATATGGTTGACAAGTCGAGGTCAAGAAGTGAGCATGGAGCAGGGCTTGGGCTTGCACTTGTATCAAGGATTGCTAAGCTGCATGATACAAAAATCCATTATGAGAGTGAGTCAGGTAAAGGAACCAGGGTGTATTTTGACATGAAAGCGGGGGCATTGGATGAGAAGTAAGCATTTATCAGTGCGCAAATGTATTGATAAAAAACAGGATAAAATCAAGGGAATAGTGTGTATATGCATTATTCTGGCAGTTGTATGTGCCGGAAATATGATACCAAATTTTCTGATTTCACTTAAAGCAGCAAAAATTGCCAAAACGAGTACTACAATAAGCAACGCAGATATAAGCCCCTACAGCCACTCTATTTCAGCTGAAGAGAGGCTTACTAAGATGATGTCTCTGATGCAGGATAATGTAAATGAGCTGTGGAATGGGAAATATAGTGAGAAAAGGGAACCGTTGGATACTGAGATTCCGGTGGGACAGGCTTATACGGCTATTCAGACTTTTCTGAAGGGTGCCTGTGAGCTGCAGAAGCAGTCAGGTATTATGCAGATGCTCGGTGAAGACGATATAGTTATGCTCCAAAGCCTTGAAAGTAACTATTCAAAGGATACAGACAGCGAAACAGAACAGACATATGAAGCAGTTCCTGGGCAATATGATGCAGCAGTTGCTTTGGGTGATAGTATTGACAACACAATATCAGATTATTTTGTAACATCGGATATAAGCAAGGAATTGTCGGCGTGGGTATTTATAATATCATTTGAAGATACAAGAATGCTGGCCGCTGTTGATGCGGTGCTTGGAGTACCGTTTTATATTACATATTATTGTGCAGATGTGGATAGCCCTAAGGCACAGGCTGCAGTGATGAGAGATTTATATGCAAAGACATATGGCAGTGATTATTCTATGGGTGATCCAAAAGAGTCTGAATCAAAAATAGATTCTTCCTTTGAGACAAATATAATAGAGAATTTTTATTATGGGAATGATTATACGCAAGGGGATGATGAATATACCGGTTTTGAACCTTATGTATACTCTTGTTCATCGGACAAGCTGCAGATGGAATATCAGGTTATTACAAGAATCCAAAGATTTGAAAAAAAGGGAAAGCAAGTGTCATCATATAATTCGCGTGTTAATATATGTCTGTACTAACCGGACTAAAAAGCTCTCTGTGCAATGCACGGGAGCTTTTTATATGTAGACCTCTATTAATTTGTGCAGTCTGCATCAATTACAGACTGAAAGAAGCAGGAGAAAATTTTGACCCTCATTTCATAATAATTATAACAGTATCATTTAGTGCATGATTTGTACAATTTATTACATTGCTCTTTGCAAGTGTTTTGTTATATCTTAGATGTAGCAAAGCAGTTATTGTTCTTGGTTTTATATATTAATAATTGGAAAGTGAGGAAAAATATGAACGCTGATATGAAATGGCTTGATAATCCGGAAGTGTTTAAGGTAAATCAATTGGAACCACATAGTGATCATTGCTATTATCTGGATCATTCAGACATGAAAAAAGAAAAAAATCCATTATTACAGTCATTAAATGGTCAATGGGAGTTTGCTTACAGCAAAAATGTGATGGAAAGACCTGTTGATTTTTATAAGGAAACATTTGATGCATCAGGATTCGATAAAATTATGGTTCCCGGACATATTGAACTGGCTGGATATGATAAAATACGTTACATCAACACTATGTATCCGTGGGAAGGAAAAGAGTACCACAGAGGAGCATATAGTATGCAGGCAACCGGAGCTGAAGAAGGAATGTTCTCAGAAGCACAGTACAATCCGGTAGGCTCTTATATCAAATACTTTGATTTGGATAAGAACATGTGTGGAAAAAGAATCCATATCTGCTTCGAAGGTGTAGAAGAAGCTATGTATCTGTGGCTTAATGGTCAGTTTATAGGTTATGCAGAGGACAGCTTCACACCTTCTGAGTTTGATCTGACACCATATGTTAAGGAAAAGGGAAATGTTCTGGCAGTGCAGGTACATAAGATGAGCACGGCGGCATTTTTAGAGGATCAGGACTTTTTCAGATTTTTTGGAATTTTCAGAAATGTTACTTTGAAGGCAATTCCGGATGTTCATCTGGAGGATGTATGGTTCAAACCTGTGTTAAATCAAGATAATGAAAGCGGAAGCGTATCTGTCAGCATGAAGGTATCTGCTACTGACAGTCAGAATGTAACTGCTGGCTTTATTTTAAAAGACAGAGAAGAAAATATATTAGTTGAGAAGTCATTACAGTTAAATAAAGAAAACAACCATTTGGAAGGCACGATTTGTGTTGACTTGGAAAGTGTAAAGCTGTGGGATAATCATAATCCATATTTATATCATGCTTATGTTGAGCTTAAAGCAGAGGATGGTTCACTGGCCGAGGTAATCCCTTATGATATCGGTTTCAGAAGAATAGAGATTATAGATAAAGTAGTCTATTTGAATGGAAAACGTCTTGTTATCACGGGAGTAAACCGTCATGAGTGGAATGCAAGAACAGGAAGATGCATTGGTATAGAAGACATGAAGGCAGATATATCATGTATATTAAGAAACAATATTAATTCTGTGCGGACCTGTCACTATCCTGACCAGATACCATGGTACTATATGTGCGACGATGCAGGTATTTATGTGATGGCAGAAACAAATCTTGAGAGCCATGGCTCATTCCAAAAACTTGGGACAATCGAACCGTCATGCAATGTACCTGGATCTATTCCACAGTGGAGAGATGCAGTGCTTGAGCGTGCAAAAAACAATTTCGAGACTTTTAAAAACCATACATCCATCCTTTTCTGGTCATTAGGAAATGAATCCTATGCAGGAGACGACATTGAGGCAATGAACGTTTATTTTGCCGAAAAGAAGGATGGAAGATTAGTTCATTATGAAAGCGCTTATTATAATAGGGCATATGAGGATACTATTTCTGATTTTGAGACCAGAATGTATGCAAAACCGGAGGATGTAGAGGAATACTTGAATAACAGTCCGAAAAAACCGTATATTTTATGCGAATTCATGCATGATATGGGAAATTCAATGGGTGGACTTGGCTCTTATATGAAGCTGATTGACAAATACGATATGTATCATGGCGGATTTATATGGGATTTTATTGACCAGGCAATTATGGTAAAAGATCCCGTTACAGGAAAAGACGTTTTACGCTATGGTGGAGATTTTGATGATAAACCGGCAGACTATGAATTCTCAGCAAATGGAATTGTATTTGCTGACAGGAAAGAAAAACCGGCAATGCAGGAAGTGAGGTATTACTATGGCTTATACAGATAAATTAAGAGTGGTCTATGGTGACTATACATTAGGTGTACATGGTGAAGGCTTTGATTATATTTTCTCTTATGCACAGGGTGGACTGGAATCTATCGTTAAAAATGGATATGAGTGGCTGTATCGTTGCCCAAAGCCTACTTTCTGGAGAGCGTTGACAGATAATGACAGGGGAAGCAAGTTCCATATTAAAAGCGGAAGCTGGCTTTCGGCAGATATGTTTATTGACTGTAAGGGAATACAGGTGATCATGGATGGCAAGGAGCAAAAACCATATGCACCTGATAATAACAGCTATGGCGGTGATGTTTATGCTGATGAAATTATTGTAAAATATACATACGAGACCATAACAACTCCGGCGACAACTGTTCTTGTGAGCTATAGCGTTGATGCGTCCGGAAAGATTCGCGTGGATGTACATTATAATGGAGTACAGGGGCTCCCTGAATTTCCTGTATTTGGAATGAGATTTATTATGCCAACATTGGCTGACAAATATTTATATAAGGGACTCTCCGGGGAAACATATCCTGACAGAAAAGCAGGTGCACAAGAAGGCGTCTATGAGATCGGTGATCTGAGTCTTACACAATATCTTGTTCCGCAGGAATGTGGTATGAGAATGGATACAGAGTGGCTTGAAATTACAAGACATACGGCTCTTGATAACAGCAGGACAGATAGCTCATCACAGACACTGCGCATTGAAAAGAATGATGAAAAATTTGCATTTTCTTGTCTGCCTTATACCGCATCTGAGATTGAAAACGCTCTTCACCATGAAGAACTGCCACCGGCAAGAAGAACTGTTTTATGCATATATGGCGCAGTAAGAGGTGTTGGAGGTATCGACAGCTGGGGAACTGATGTGGAAGAGGATTATCGTATCAGTGCGGAGACTGATAAGGATTATTCTTTTACAATCTGTTAGTCATTAATTAAAACGAAAAGTACAGTGATAAAATTAGCATTATAATATTGCTGACGGAACAATATGATTTTGGTAGAAGTGGTTTAGGTTTTTGCTTAAGCCGGATAAAGCAGGAGCATTTGCTCCTGCTTTTGTCTTTTTATTATGTATTTCTGGCTCTGTATTCAGAAGGAGAACATCCTTTTTGTTTATGGAATAATCGACTGAAGTATAGTGGATTATTGTATCCGACAATGCCTGCAATCTCGTTTATAGAGTAGGATGTCGTTTCAAGCAGCACCTGTGCGTTTGTCATCCTTAGTGCTGTGAGAAATTGTACTGGTGTATTACCGGTATATTTCCGAAAGCTCCTGATAAACCAGCTTATGCTCATACCAATTGATGAAGCATATTCCTCCACATTGATAGCTCTGTTGTAGTTTGTATTGAAATATGTAATTGCTGTATCCATCTGGCTGTCAAGGAATTCATTTCTGATTACATGCTCAGTTGTTATTTTACGGTTAAATATAATCAAAAGGTGTCGTAGCAAAAGCATGAGCATTTCCTCATAATTGTCCTGACATCTTTGAAGCTCTGTAATAATCTTTTTGAAAATCTGTTCATATTCAAGAGACGTTCCAACATTAAAGACTCTTTTATTGTCTGTAAATCCGTATTTTCTTAAAGTGTTTTTTACGTCGCTTCCGGTAAAGTGAATCCAATATATCTGAGTCTTATCCTTACCATAAAATTCATATTTTTGAAGCTCTTTTGGGCGAAATAACACTATATGTCCTGCTGGAATGATTGTCTCATTTTCAGGATTGTCAAAGTGGAAATGAACAAGACCGGATGATATGTATATAATCTGGTAATCCAGTCTTCCTCTGGGCCTGTATGTAGGCATCTTAGGATGCTGTGACAGGCGATAGGTTCCGCAGCTTCCTACAATCAGAGGGCGGCTTTTATCTTTAAAATCTTTATGTGAATGATTCAAATATCCCGTGTTAATATACATTATACACCTCCATTCGAATTATAGCATTTTATGCATGCTTTGTCTATTTGCATTTATGGACAAAATGTTTAGAGCATGATATTGTGTATTGATTACGTTTCAAATGGAATTGAGTCAAATAGCTGTGAAACTGTAGTGTTTGAAAAGTATCATTTTGTGCATATTACAGCCTATTATGTTTATAGACAAAATTTGCACAAATATATAAAATTAGTATAGCTGTTAAAGATAAAACAAAGTAATTAATTGGAGGTTTTTCATGGAAGAAAAGACGTACTTAAAGTGGTACAACAAAATTGGTTATGGTTCCGGTGATATTGCAGGAAATGTAGTATATGCATTCCTGACATCCTTTGTTATGGTATATCTTACAGATACTATAGGACTTGCATCGGGAATCGTTGGAACATTAATCGCAGCATCTAAATTATTTGATGGTTTTACAGATGTTTTCTTTGGTTCACTTATTGATAAAACACATACAAAGCTTGGAAAAGCAAGGCCATGGATGATTTATGGCTATATAGGTTGTGCTTTGACACTTGTAGCAGTTTTTGCAATTCCTACAAGTTGGGGCAGGACTGCTCAGTATGCATGGTTCTTTATAGCATATACATTGTTGAATGGTGTATTTTATACAGCAAATAATATTGCATATTCTGCACTTACTTCGCTGGTAACAAAGAACAGCAAAGAGCGTGTACAGATGGGCTCTTACCGTTTTATTTTTGCCTTTTCAACCAGTCTGATAATTCAGTCTATAACAGTTGCATTTGTTGATGTATGCGGTGGAGGTGCTGCTGCATGGAGAGTCGTAGCTATTATTTATGCTTTGATAGGCCTTGTAGTAAATACGATTTCAGGATTGTCGGTTAAGGAGCTTCCGGAAGAGGAGCTTAACTCCGGAATAGAGAACGATGAAGAAAAGAAGTATGGTCTTGTTCAGGCATTTAAGCTACTTGTTAAGAATAAGTACTATATGATGATTTGTGGAACTTATATTTTGCAGCAGTTATACAGTGCTATGATTGGTGCAGGTATTTATTATTGTACATGGGTTCTTAAGAATAAAAATCTGTTTGGTGTATTTGCATGGGCTGTAAATATTCCTCTTATAATAGCACTTATTTTCACACCAACTCTTGTTGGAAAGTGGAAAGGAATGTATAAGCTTAATAAACGTGGATATATTCTGGCTACGATAGCAAGAGCACTTGTGATTGTAGCAGGATACATGGGAAGCGTTCCACTGATGATGCTGTTTACTGCAGTTGCAGCATTAGGACAGGGACCTTGGCAGGGAGACATGAATGCAGTAATTGCCGAGTGCTCTGAGTATACTTACCTGACTCAGGGAAAGAGAGTAGATGGAACTATGTATTCATGCACATCACTTGGAATCAAAATTGGTGGTGGAATTGGAACAGCTATTGTAGGATGGCTGCTTGAAATCAGTGGTTATGTAGGTACAAATGCGACTCAGCCGACATCTGCAATTACTATGCTTCAGGTAATGTATTTATGGTTACCATTTGTATTTGAGATTCTTATTACAATTCTTCTTTCAAAGATGAATGTAGAAGCTGCAAATGAAAAGCTTAGAAGAGAAAAAGGAATTGAATAATTATCGTATAATATGGGAGAGATGATCTGAGTGCATTTAACGTATGAAAACACAAATGAAGAGATTATTGCAGTAAAGCGGAAGCCACGGCACCAGCCACCACATCTGCATAATGCAATGGAAATTGTATGCGTTACGAAAGGAACATTAGAGCTTGGTGTAGGACAGGAGCTGTATCACATGGAAACAGGTGATATAGGAGTAGTATTTCCGGATGTTATACATCATTATCAGGTGTTTTCATCAGAAGTCAATGAGGCGGTTTTTATTAATGCTCCACAAATGATTTTTGGTAGATTTGAAAATGTACTGCGGAATAAGGCTCCACAATATCCTGTTGTAAAAAGTGATGTTATTCCGGATGAAGTGTACAGAGCAGTGGAATCCATAATAGATACCGGGCAGAATGATATATGGGTTGTTCAAGCTTATTTACAGATTATACTTGCAAGATGTATTCCGATGATGAAATTGGTGGAAAAGAGCAAAATTGGCAGCGATGATATAATATACCGTACCGTATCATATATTTCTGCCAATTTTAATAAGAGTATATCGCTTGATGGAATGGCACATGACCTTGGCGTGAGCAAATTTTCATTATCAAGATTATTTTCAAAGACATTCCACAGCAGTTTTAATCAATATGTGAATGAGGCGCGTCTGGGGTATGCCTGTCAGAGAATTGAAACTACAGATGATACCCTGACAGAAATCTCGATGGACAGTGGTTTTGGAAGTCTTAGAACCTTTAATCGTGTTTTTAAAGAAAAATATAGATTGACACCAAGCGAGTATAGAAATAAATTACAAAAATGATAGAACATTCCATTATTGAGTTTAAGTAATTTCTAATGTAATTTAATGGTGTATGCATTACTTAGTGGGTATGGCATACACCATTTTTATTGGAGTCAAATTATTCATAAATCGTATTATTTCAAGTAAAGTAATTTCAAATTGCGGATTTGCAAGGTCAAGTTGGTAGATGTTATGAATACAAAAGTGTATTATAATAATACATAAATATAGAGGAAGGAGATGCAAGATATGACATTTGCTGAAAAATTACAGAAGTTAAGAAAACAAAATGGATTATCACAGGAACAACTGGCAGAAAAACTGAATGTATCCAGACAGGCTGTTTCTAAATGGGAGATGGGAACAATTCCTGATATGGAGAATATGGTTAAGCTCGGAAGATACTTTGACTGCTCATTGGATTATCTTATGAATGAAGAGATGGAGAACAATACAAAAAGCCAACAAAGTCTTAAAATAGAGAATAAAAATTTAGCTTGGAAATGTGTTGCGACAGGGCTCATTATTACAGGTTTAATACTTTCTTTGCTGATGCCATTGTTTGCAAAAATGTATCAGGGATTTGAATTTTCAAATTTTCATCAGTGTTTTACTGAGTCGTGGAGATATATTTTTAAATTCCCATTACTGGGGATTTTGTTGATAGCATTGTTATGTTTGTTTACAGGAATAGTATTATTTTTAATGAAGGGATATAAGGGCACGTCGTAAGATGGAAGCGCCAGAGACGCAGGGGAACGGCAGGAAGTACAAAGGCAAAGCTCGTTGCAGAAGCTGATACAAATGTAAGCTCGTGAGGGAGCATTGGAACATTTTACAACTGTGACACAAGTATGCAACATAATAAACGAATGCTTCTGAATATAGTAATGATACATAATATCAGTTACAAAGAAGCAGGAGGATGTATGTGTGAAAATATATATGATTAATATTTCTTTAATTTTGTCAGCATACTATTTACATAGTACAAATAGTAATGTACTTTAAAAAAGTACAGGACAGTACAAATAATCAGAAAGAGATATGATAACAATGAAGAAGAAATTAATCACAATAGTAGTTGGAATGATGCTTTGTGCAGAATTGCTGGGCGGTTGTGGAAACAAGAATATAAACAAGGATAATATTGCTATGGATACTACTGAGGAATCAAAACAGCAGGATTCAGATAAAAAACAGGAGCTGCCGGCTGCAACATATATGGGTGGAAGCAATACCATTACTGAGGTGTGTAAGGAACTGAGTTCAGCCGGAGCATCGCATGTAGATACCTTTAAAGAATGGGTAACTGATTTTGCGGATTCAGCCGGGAAGAATGCAAAGCTTAAGGATACCTGGGCAGATGCGAATAAAATGAAAACAGATACCGGTAAATGTATGGATGGCTGGGAGGCAAAGCATGACTATTCAGATGCCGATTGCAGAATGACAGCTTTTCTTTTGCTGGATGGGTTGCTTCACGCACAGTCAGTGGAAGATAGCTATAGCGGCACGTATTTAATGTTTGATACACAAGCAATAGATAATGTAGACAGATATGAAATCATAAGGCAGAATAAGGACATGTTTACTACATTATACGGAGAAAAGAGTATTACGGATGATAAACATCCTGAAAAGACATTCTCTGACAACTGGAAGAAGTATGGATTCCAAATAGACAGTGACCGTATATCACTTCTTAGCATAGCAATATATGATCCGGATTCAGATGCTGTTTTCGTGGGGCATACAGGCCTATTGATAAAGTACAGCGACTATTATCTGTTTGTAGAAAAAATAGCATTTGAGCAGCCATATCAGGCAACAAAGGTAAGCAACATGGATGAATTGTTAGATATCCTTTCTCTGAGACCTGAGTATTTCGGAGAAGAAAAAGAAGCAGGACCATTTGTATATAACAATGGAGACTATGTTGGAACGTTAAAGAAATAGTATATTTGACTAAAAAGCTCTCTGTGCAATGCACAGGAGCTTTTTTATATGTAGACCTCTATTTATTTGTGCTGTCTGCATCAATTACAGACTGAATCTGCTTCATAAGGGCATCATAGTTGTCCTTGTTATCAATTCCGCCGAGCATTGGTTCGCCTACAATATTGCCATTTCTGTCAACAAGTATAGTTGTTGGAAATGCCATGATTTCTGAGGCATATTTACCGGCAGCGCTAGAGGAGTCAATTGACAGATTACGATATTTGACACCCTGGCTTTCAAGAACAGAGGCTGCCTCTTTGATAGCTGTTTTATTGCCATCGAAGGTCTCAGTGTTGATGCCAACCACTTCTCCGCCCATTGATTTGATAGCATCATTTAATTCGTTAAGCTTGGATAACTCAGCGACACATGGTTTGCAGCCGGTAAACCAGAAATTGACGACTGTTACTGCATTGCCGGAAAACAGGCTGTCATCAACCTTATTGCCATCAAAATCCTCACCGGAAAAATCACTGAATACAGATGAGGCTTTAGAGCTGTCCTTCTTGTTATCGTCTGATGATGTATTTTTGTTTTCAAGCTCTGCTATCTGTTCCTCGATTTTTCGTATGGTTTCAATATCCTCATTAAGTGTTTTAAGCTCATCGTCTGTGAATGAATCCTTGTTTGATTCTACGGTACCGGCAAGATAATCAGCATAATTTCCGTTTGGATCGGCGTCACTTTTGTTCATCATGCCAAATGCCTTGTTCCACACATCAGCGTGATCTGCAAAAAGCTGATTTTCCTGCTGATATAAATCATCAAGTCTTGAATCTGATTTGCCGGATGCTTCTGTGCCGGCTTCAGTCTGAGTGTTCTTAGAATCTGTTGTGGAAGATTGCTTTCCACCGCATGCTGTAAGTGATAATGCTATGCAGAGTGTAAAAATAGAAATAAATGATAATTTGTTTTTCATGAGTAATTTCTCCTTTAAAAATAATAGTAAAATGTTTAATAGTTATCTGTTGTCATTTTTTTGACATGATTTTCCCATAAACCGGTAGCAGATGGCGTCCTTCGGACAGGCCTTTATGCAGGCACCGCAGCGTATGCACTCGGGGTGATCCGGTGTCTTACACACATCCACATCCATCTTACATGCCTTTGAGCATTGACCGCATCCGACACATTTGCTGCTATCAACGGTGATTTTGAGCAGGCTCACCTTATTAAATAATGAGTAGATTGCTCCAAGCGGACAAATCCATTTACAGAAGGGCCTGTAAAATAAGATACTTAGTACAATCACTGCAATTAAAATCATACACTTGAATGAAAAAAGCTTTCCCAGCGCAGAACGGATAGCAGCATTTCCAATAGATAACGGTATAGCACCCTCTAAAACACCCTGAGGACAGATATATTTGCAGAAGAACGGGTCTCCCATTCCTATAGAGTTCGTTACAAGCATCGGAAGAAGTATAACGAAAACAATAAGAATGACATATTTTAGGTACCTAAGAGGCTTTAGTTTGGCTGTGGATAATTTCTTTCCGGGGATTTTATGAAGTAAATCCTGAAACCATCCAAATGGGCACAAAAAACCACATATAAATCTGCCGAGAGTTACACCGAGTAAAATAAAAAATCCGGTTATGTAGTATGAAAACTTAAATCTTGATGATCCGACGACTGCCTGAAATGCCCCTATTGGACAGGCTCCTGTCGCGGCAGGGCAGGAGTAGCAGTTTAATCCGGGTACGCATACTGTTTTTGCATTGCCCTGATATATTTTACCCTTAAATAAATTCGGAATATGAATATTGGTCAGCAGCGTTGCTGCGGCCTGTATCCATCCACGTATTTTTGCCAGTTTTCTTGATAGTAATTTCTTTTTCTTATCCAATTCCGACACACTCCAGACATAGTTTTATTGCTTTACCAAGTACGGTAGCTGCCTCACCTCTGACTGCACCATAGCTTATCATGGATACACCAAGGATAAGCAGAATGATTTGACATGTTTTTTGGTATTTCAACATAATATTGCTCCTTTTTATTGTATTGTTGACCAGCTGACTTTGATATTATACAATATAGGTTGTAAAATTATTGTTAAGAAGCAGGAGAAAATTTTGAGATTATTAATTGTTGAGGATGAGAAACAAATATGTGATATGGTTGCAAAGAGCCTGTATGCTGCCGGTTATGAGGTGGATACCAGTTATGATGGGAAAGAAGCTCTTGAATGTATACTGTCGGAGAATTATGATCTGATAGTTTTGGATTTGAATCTGCCGGGGATGGATGGCATGGAGCTTCTTAAGGAGCTTAGAAAATACAATGATGAAACTAAGGTTTTGATATTATCTGCAAGAGGCCAGATTGCTGATAAGGTGGAGGGACTGGATGCAGGAGCAAATGATTACATGGAAAAACCATTCCATCTGCAGGAGCTTGAGGCACGTATCAGAAGCCTGACAAGAAGGAAATTTGTACAGAATGATATATGTCTTAAATGCGGAGAAATAAAGTTTGATACGATTAAACGCGAGGCATATGCAAAGGGAGAGCCGGTTTCACTGACAAGAAAAGAGAATGGTATTTTGGAATATTTACTTATCAATATAGGAAGACCGGTGAGCCAGGAGGAGCTGATAGAGCATGTGTGGGATGCCACGGCAGACAGCTTTAGCGGAGCAATCAGGGTACATATGTCTTCACTTAGAAAAAAGCTTAAGGCGAAGCTGGGATATGATCCCATTTTGAACAAGGTAGGTGAAGGCTATAAAATACGGGAGGAGTCTGACAGATGAAAAGAATGTCACTACAGTGGAGACTTACGTGCATTACTACATTGTGTATTGCTATTATATGTGGCTGCCTGACTATGTTTGTCTATAAAAATGGTGTGCATTACATCGATTCTCTGCAGGATGCGGTAGAGTCACAGGGGGATGAAAAAGGAAACAAATCAGATGAAATATACATCAGCATACCGGACGATAAGTGGGATGAGTTTGCGGATGAATTTTCGGTTCAGGTGTACAATAATAAGGCCGACTATAAAAGAAACAGTCTGATAATCACGGTTTTGCTGGCGCTTTTGGGAGGTGTCGTCACTTATTTTATAAGCGGGCATGCACTCAGACCAATCAGGGAGTTTTCAGATAAAATTGAAGAGGTACAGGCTCAGAATCTGTCTGATTCAAGAATAGAGGAAAACAATGTTAAGGAGCTGAATCAGCTTGGCATTTCTTATAATAAGATGCTGGAGCGTCTGTCGGAAGCATTTGAGATACAGAGACAGTTTACTGCAAATGCAGCACATGAGCTGCGAACTCCATTAGCGTTAATGCAGGTACAGCTTGATTTATATAATTCTGCCTCTCACCCTGGGAATGATGCAGACACTTTGCAGACCATAAAAATGGTTACGGAACAAAATGATAAATTAAACAGGATGGTAAAGACTCTTCTTGACATGAGTGAGCTTCAGTCGGTGGGAAGGGATGATAAAATTATATTGGATGCTATTGTTGAAGAGGTTTTGGCAGACCTTGAGCCTCTTGCCGTGGAAAAGAATATAAAGCTGATTGGAAAATGTGAGGATGCCACTATGATAGGCAGTGATATCCTTATTTACAGGCTTGTATACAATCTGGTTGAGAATGCCATCAAATATAATCATCCGCTCGGACAGGTTACAGTAACCGCATATCAGAGAAACAAGCATGTTTATCTGTCCGTAGAAGATACGGGAAGCGGAATACCAAAGGAGCTTAGGGAGAGAGTGTTCGAGCCATTCTTCCGCGTGGATAAATCCAGAAGCCGGGAGCTGGGTGGCGTAGGGCTAGGTCTTGCTTTTGTCCGTGAAATCGTTAGAGTACATGATGGCAGTATTTGTATCAAATCAGGCAAGACTGGGGGAACGATTTTCGAGGTGACTTTTGCACAGCATTCAATGTTAAAATCATGATCATTACAACGAATCTGAATGCTTCACCAAAACAAAGTAGAGTAATGTTATGTCGTATTGGATCTGCCAGTGCTTTTAATGTATCTTGTATACCCAAGAATTCATCATGCTCCTCGTTTAATATTTAGCCTAATTGTTAAATGTATTATAGTGCAAGATATGTTATCTGCCAGACGAAGTACATGGTATAATCTGCTTACATTCGGTGGCGAGTTTCCAGACGGAAACAACTGAAAAGCCGGATGGCAGTCTGGAACTGCCGAATACACTCGGCATTGTATGTAGGTTTCGCCACCGTTCATGTATATGGAATGGGAGATTATACGGGTGAATTGACAGATACTTTTGAAATAGACAAGGCGATGCCGCAGATGGCATCTTATGGTCAAAAGGAAGCGATTGTCGGACAGCCGGTTGATATTCGTTTTGATACAAAACCGGAAGGAAAATGTACCTATGAAGTTTATAAAGACGGCAGTGATGAACAGACAGACCAATATACAAAGTTAAATGAAAACGGTGAACATGTTCCGATTCGCTATGGTTAGTAATACAACAGAAGAACTTCGCGCAAGATATGATTATGGCAGGGACAACATTGTTAGTCCATGTGCACAACAGCCAATCAGTGATACTGACAAAAAACGTCTTAGTGCAAGAAAGCTTACGGTTAAGGCAGGAGTAGGTGTGCGTGTTTGCAAAATAAAAGCATACAGGGATGATACATTATACGATGTGATCTACATTGCAACACAACCATGTGATGATAAGGAAAATTATCTGGATGAAGAATACTATGCACATGCACGTCATAAAGTGGAAACAAAGATTTGGACGGATAATATGACCAATCTTCAAAAATTAAATGCGCTTGCAAGCTATATCAGCACGACAACACACTATCCCGGCAGTGGATGTACAAAGAAGGCGACAAACCCGACATTTTGGAATGCTTTTTCGGTTGACGGCATTGATCTGTATTATAATATGTTTAGGACAATGTCAACATTAAACCGTATTATGGATCTGCAGGGAGGTATTACAACCTGCGTTGGAGTAGATATTGTTCAAAAAGCAGCTACAGATGATCTGGGACTGCCATATTTATATGACAGTACGACAGGTACGATCGCAGATGGCGAAGGTGTCTGGTTGGGTATAAAAAGTTATAGCAGCAATTCGTCCGCAGCATACCATGTATCTGTTATTTATAAGGATGCAAATGAAAAAAGATCTTTTGTGGATGCACAGGGTATGATAACGAATACAACATGTGAAGAACATGGATGTCTGGATAAAGTGATACGTGATTGATGTCATTGGATAGATGGATTTTTATGACATTAGAGATAAAAGCAGTCTTACGAAAAGAATATAAAAATAATTCTTCAAAAACTATTGCGTAATAAAGAAAAGGGTGTTATATTAATTGTAATATATGAATGAATGTTCATATGAACAAATGATTTGAAAAGCGTTTTCATTTTAAGGAGGCATCCTATGAAGAAAAAATATTCGATTACAGGCATTGACTGTGCAAACTGTGCAGCAAAGCTTGAGGCAAAAATGAATGAACTGCCGGAAGTGGAAAGCGTAACGTTATCTTTTACGACCCAGCAGTTATATGTAGAAGCAGAAAATCCGGATGAGGCAGTAAAAGCATTACAGGCACTTGCGGATAAAGTAGAACCCGGTACAGAGATTGGCAGTTTGAAGCGCGGAAAAAGAAAAGCAAAAGCACATAGTCACGAGCATCACCATCATCATGACGATGACGGAGATTGTTGTTGTGGCCATGACCACGATCATGAGCATCATCACCATCATCATGACGATGACGGAGATTGTTGTTGCGGCCATGATCACGAGCATGAGCATCACGAGCACGATTATGACGATGACGGAGATTGCTGTTGCGGCCATGACCACGAGCATGAGCATCACCACCATGATCATGATGATGAAGATTGCTGTTGCGGTCACGACCACGAGCATGAGCATCACCACCATGATCATGATGACGAAGACGAAGAAAAGACTTCTTTCTTTGCTGAGCATAAAGACGCAATTGTTCTTGCAATCGGAGCAGTATTATTTGTCGTTGCGGAACTTGTAGAAAAATTCGCTAATGTGCAATATCTTCCTGAAGGTATTTTCGTTATTGCATATATTATATTAGGGGCTGAAATTGTCTTGACAGCTGTAAAAAATCTCTTTGGAGGAAAAGTTTTTGATGAAAATTTCCTAATGAGTATTGCAACGATCGGAGCGTTTGTAGTTGGCGATTTTGCGGAAGCTGTTGGTGTTATGTTATTCTATCGCATCGGTGAGATTTTTGAAGATGTGGCAGTAAATAAGAGCCGCAAACAGATTATGGAAGCAGTTGATATGCGACCTGAAATGGTACGTTTATATGAAGAGGGAAAAGTAATAGAGGTGGATCCTGAAGATGTAAAAGTTGGTGATTGTATCGAAATCCGACCGGGAGACCGCATTCCATTGGATGGTACGGTATTGCGAGGCGAAAGCCGTATTGATACTTCTGCTGTAACAGGAGAACCGGTTCCGGTAGCTGTTGCACCGGGCAGTGAAGTCCTTTCCGGTTGTGTCAATACTTCCGGCATTTTATATTTGCAAGTGGATAAATTGTTAGAAGATTCTATGGTGACAAGAATTTTGGAAGCTGTAGAGAATGCAGCAGCCTCTAAGCCGAAAATGGATCGTTTTATTACAAAATTTGCCAGAATATATACCCCGTTTGTTGTACTTGCAGCGACAGCAACTGCCATCATTCCGTCTATCGTCACAGGCGATTGGGCACATTGGGTATATACGGCATTAACATTTCTGATCATCAGTTGCCCATGTGCATTGGTTCTTAGCGTGCCATTGGCATTCTTTGCCGGAATCGGAGCAGGATCGAAACTGGGTATTTTGTTCAAAGGTGGCGTTTCCTTAGAAATGCTTGCTGACATCAAAGCTGTTGTTATGGATAAAACGGGAACGATCACAGAAGGTAATTTCAAAGTAGAATCTGTGATACCTGCTGATGCATTTACAGAAGAACAGATCATTACGTGGGCCGGCAGTGCAGAGAGTGCGTCAACACATCCGATCGCAGTCAGCATTCGTGAAGCGGTGAAAGAAAGAAAATTAACATCTGAAAAGCCGGAAGATATGAAAGAAATCTCCGGTGAGGGCATTGAAGTTACTTTGCCTGAAGGCAAGATCTTATGCGGTAACCAGAAACTTTTACAAAGATATCAGATCGCTATTCCACAAAATGATCTACAGGAATGCGGCACAGAAGTGTTTGTGGCAAAAGACAGTAAATATGCCGGACGTATCCAGATCAATGATCTGGTTAAGGCGGATTCTACGGAAGCAATCCAGCGTATGAAAACATTAGGTCTTCATACAGCCATGCTGACCGGAGATACAGAGAAAAATGCGAAAGCAGTACAGGAAACGACAGGGATTGATGAAGTATTTGCACGTCAGATGCCAGAAGATAAGTTAAAAAATCTTGGGGCACTTCGCGAGAAATACGGTGCGGTTATGTTTATCGGAGACGGTATCAATGATGCACCTGTTCTTGCAGGAGCAGATGTCGGAGCTGCTATGGGTAGTGGTGCGGATGCAGCGATTGAAGCAGCAGATGTTGTATTTATGACATCACGTTTAAGTGCGTTAAATGAAAGCTATAACATTGCAAGAAAGACCAAAAAAATTGCATATGAGAATGTTGTTTTTGCTTTAGCGGTTAAAGTGGCAGTTATGGTGTTGGGGCTTTGCGGTATAGCATCTATGTGGATGGCTGTTTTTGCAGACTCCGGTGTTGCCATGCTTTGTGTATTGAACTCTATCAGAGTTTTGTATGCAAAATCTTTGAAGTAAGTTTATGTTGGAAACTAAACAGGGAAAATTATTGTTTTGACATTTAAGATGTAAGATACATGTGATATTAGTACGATACTAAGGGTTAGATACAAAGGACATCGTAAGAAAAATATTGTAAAAATAACCCTTATTTGTTACAATAGACCAAAG
>ERZ773114.1439-NODE-1439-length-25215-cov-6.142647_pt1 | contig 25215 bp, 18 predicted proteins | sample MGYA00580564_ERZ773114 | MGnify/ENA primary metagenome ERZ773114 (study PRJEB29015, sample SAMEA2737836) | human gut metagenome | biome: human gut; feature: human-associated habitat; material: faeces | place: China | collected 2012 ... | reverse complement strand
CATTGTAACAGATACCCATTGTATCCGTCTGGTAAACCGTATGGGATTGGTAGATGGCATCAAAGAGCCGAAAAAGGTGGAAATGGCCCTCTGGAAATTAGTACCGCCGGAAGAAGGAAGCGACTTCTGCCATCGTCTTGTGTACCATGGAAGAGCCGTGTGCAGCGCAAGGACGAAGCCGGACTGTGAACATTGCTGCGTAAAGGACGTGTGTGTTACTGCGTGTGGGGTAGGCACTTTTGGAACCGAAAGTGCCGTATGAAAACGTGGAGGGGATACAGGTGAAAGCAGAAAAAATCGTGAGACAGAAGATAAGAACCCCTGATTTTACACCGGGAATCAAGCGGACAGAGACGGGAATGCACTTGTGCGTCGAGGCACCGGGGACATTCTGCCATCTGACAATTTATGAGACAGGTAAAAAACAGGGTGTCCGGATCCCATTTTCCCCGGAAGAACGGGTGGGGGATCTCTGGATGATGGAGCTTGCGGGCGATGATTTTTCGGGACTGGAATACACGATCGAGACCGAGCAGGGGGAGCTGCCGGATCCGTGCGGGCGCATCTATACAGGACATGAGCGCTGGGGCGATTTAAAAGCGGCGCTCCGTCCGGTGCGCTGCCGTTTCCCGAAAGAAACGTATGACTGGGAAATGGATCAGCCGCTGAAACATCCGTATGATGAGACGATCCTGTACCGGCTGCATGTGCGCGGATTTACCCGTCATACTTCTTCTGGCACCGGGGAGCGGGGAACGTTCCGTGCGCTGACGGAGAAAATTCCCTATTTAAAGGAATTGGGTATCACAGCAGTTGAATTAATGATGCCGAATGAATTTCAGGAAGTGATGATGGAGGATGGGGCAGACGGGAATCCATATGCGACCGGGGCACCGACCGGACGGCTCAATTACTGGGGCTATGGGGAGGGATACCTGTTCGCGCCGAAAGCTTCATATACATCTGGGAAAGAGAAAGAACCGGAGCGGGAATTTAAGGATCTGGTGAAAAAATTTCATAAAAATGATATTGAAGTGCTGGTTGAGCTTTATTTTACCGGCGAGGAGAGCGCGGCACTGGCGCAGGAGGCGGTTCGTTTCTGGGTTTACGAGTATCATGTGGATGGCGTGCACCTGTCCGGGTTTGCGCCGACCGAACTGCTGGCGTCGGATCCGCTGTTAGCTGATACGAAGCTATTAGCTGGTTCCTGGGATGGCGTGCGTGTGCCAAAAACGGCAGCGGCACCGAAGCTGCGGGAGCGCCGCTGGCATCTGGGCGAGTACAATGAAGGATTTTTGATCGATATGCGCCGGGTATTAAAGGGCGATGAGGATCAGGTCGGCCGTCTCATTTACCAGACACGCCGGAATCCGGACGCGTATGGCGTGATCAACTATATGGCGGCGACAAATGGCTTTACGATGATGGATATGGTTTCCTGTGAGCAGAAGCACAACGAAGCGAACGGGGAGAATAACCGGGACGGAAGCGATTATAATTATACGTGGAACTGCGGCGTCGAGGGCACGACGCGGAAAAAGAAGATTGTGCAGATGCGGAAAAAACAGCTCCGCAACGCATTTTTGCTGCTCTTTCTGAGCCAGGGAACGCCGATGTTTTTAGCGGGCGATGAGTTCGGCAATTCCCAGAACGGCAACAATAATGCTTACTGTCAGGACAATGAGATTTCCTGGCTCAACTGGCATCAGCTGGAGACAAACCGGGATATTTACGAATTTGTAAAATATATGATAGCGTTCCGCAAAGCGCATCCAGTGTTCCATCTGCCGGTGGAGCCGAAAAATATTGATTACCTCGTCTGCGGACACCCGGATGTTTCCTACCACGGCGTCAAAACATGGTGCCCGGAGTTTGAAAACTTCCGCCGCCAGCTCGGCATTCTCTACTGCGGCGAGTACGGGCGAAGAGCGGACGGCACCAGCGATGACTATTTCTTTGTCGCCTACAATATGCACTGGGAGCCGCATGAATTTGATCTTCCGAAACTTCCGAAGGGAATGCAGTGGACTCTGTGCATCAACACAGACGACGCAGACAATAACGGAATCTGTCCGCCAGAAAGCCTGGAGGCAGGGCAGGAGCCGCAGGAAGAGCTTCGCCAGTATATGGTTCCGCCGCGGAGTATTCTGGTATTTCGCGGCTTTAAGCCAATTTCCGGTCCGGCATCCGAAAAGGATGGCAAAAAAGCCGGGAAAGTGGTAAAATCGGTAAAACGGCAGAATGTCAGAAAAGAACCGGCAAAGGAAGCGGAGACTGTGGTTGCGGCAGCGCGCGAACTGTAAGAACGGAATTGAAAGAGGATAAAGCAAGTTGAAAAAGAAACTTTTTAGAGGGCTGGCAGCCGCCCTGTGTGCTGCCATGATGGCAGGGAGCGCGGCGCTTCCGGCATATGCGGCGGGTCCGTCACGGGAGTCAGTTCCCTATGCGGATTCCTATGCCTCCTATCAGTGGGCTTTTTTAAATACAGGTGAACTGCGTCTGGTGCCGAGCCATACGGCGGCAGTGGATGCAGCGATTGGGGCGATTACCGGCAGCCCGACGCTCTCAGCAGATGGAACGGTCCGTTCTCTGGAAGGGATCGATATGAATATTGTCCCGGCATGGAAGAAATATGACGCGAAAAGTGGAAAACGTCAGGTGATTGTGGCGCTGATTGATACAGGGGTTGACATAACTCACCCGGAGCTTAGCGGTTCGATCTGGACGAATACGGGGGAAATTCCGGGCGATGGCATTGACAATGACGGAAATGGTTATATCGATGACGTTTACGGCTGGAATTTCTATGATAATAATGCCCAGGTATTTACCGGGGCGGATGACAATCATGGTACCCACTCGGCGGGCACGATCGCGGCGGCGAGAAATGGAGTCGGAACGGTTGGAATCTGCGATCCGGCGTATGTGAAGATCATGGTGATCAAGACGCTTGGAACATCGTCCGGTGTCGGAACCGTCAGCAACGTGGTTAAGGCGATCCGGTATGCGCAGGTGAACGGCGCGTCGATCTGCAATCTGAGCTTTGGCACGATGAAATATAGCGAGGAGCTGTATCAGGCGATCAAGGATTCGGGGATGCTGTTTATTGTGGCGGCTGGAAACGGCGACGCCTCCGGCAATGGCTACAGCATCGATGAGCAGCCGATGTACCCGGCAAGCTTTGAACTGGACAATATCATTTCCGTGGCAAACCTGCGCTTTGACGGTCAGCTCGACCGTGCGTCCAATTACGGGATGAGAAGCGTGGATCTGGCAGCGCCGGGCAATTATATCCTGAGCACGATCACGGGCAATGACTATGCCTACATGAGCGGCACATCGATGGCGGCGCCGATGGTGACCGGAACGGCGGCGATGCTGTACTCCTACGATGCGTCCCTGTCGCTTATGGATGTGAGAAACCGTATTCTGCAGTCGGCGCGGCCGCTTGAGAGTCTGTCTGGCAAGGTGGCAACCGGCGGTATGCTGGATGCCGGGGCGGCAATGCCGTAGATGGGAAGTTACTGTTCGCAGGTAGGCACTTTTGGAACCGAAAGTGCCGTAAGAAAACGTGGTGGCAGCAGGAATTTGCCGTATTTAAATGCGAAGCCACGGCAAATTCCGTTACTGGGCACGTATGCGTGAACAGTAACGAGATAATAGGGGAAATTTAAGATTTCCTTCCTTGCTATCCACAAAACGAAATGCTATACTGATACAAGCCGTTTCTCTGGTTTTACGAATAAGAAAAGGAGAAGAATGTGATGGAACAGACAGAGATTGCAAGAGAGCAGGGAGCTCCGACTGCATCCATTTTGGCAGAGCAGGCATGGGAGGGAAAAGTCCGAAAGGTTTTTTCATGGATTGTGTCGGTGTATCTGTGTGTGGTGTTTGGGGCATTTCCGCTATATTTCCATAATTATTATTATGATATTCTGGTATCGAAATATCAGTTTTACTGGCTCAGCACGGTTGCGATGCTGGCGTCATGCCTGATCGCAGCGATAGTATTTGCGTGCATGGACTTAAAGCGGTTTGGCGGGGCGCATGTGCGGCGCTTTTTGGGAGCGTTTCGACTGACTGAATTAAAAAAGCAGCCATTTGCCTATAAGGCACTGGCAGTTTTCTGGGGACTGGCACTGATATCGACGGTGCTGTCGGATTATGTGTATGAGTCGTTCTGGGGCAATGAAGGACGATTCAGCGGATTTTTTTTGATTACGCTGTATGTGCTGGGAACGATTGTGAGCAGCAAGTATGGTCGGATGAGAAAATGGTACCTGGATGTGTTTTTGGCATCGTCCGTTCTGGTCTGCCTGTTTGGAATCACAGATTATTTCCAGATGGATTTATTGGGATGGAAAAAGGGCGTGAGCAATGAACAGGGAAACCTGTTTGTATCTACATTGGGAAATATCAACACGTATACGGCGTTTGTGGCGCTTACGATGGCGGTTGCCTGCGGCTGTTTTGTAAGTGAGAGAAAAGTGGGACGCCGTATCTGGTATTATCTGGTTTCGGCGCTGGCCTTTTTTGCATTGATTACCGGACAGAGTGATAATGCATATTTATCACTTGGAATGCTGTTTGCGGTGATGCCGCTGTTTTTATTTACGACATGGCGGGGCATCGCAGATTATGGTATTCTGGCGGCTACGTTTATGACCGTGATCAAGGTAGTAGATACGGTCAATAAAGTATATGCCGATCAGGTCATCGGTCTGGGCGGTGTGTTTGGCGTGTTGGTGCGCTATCGTTATCTGGAGGGAATCGTCGTTTTATTCTGGATTCTGGCGGGGATTCTCTGTGTTTGGAAACGGAAGATGGAACAGACGAATCCAGAGAGCAAACCGGGACGATGGATTTGGCGTGGCTGGTGTGCCGTTTTGATTCTTGGATGCCTGGCAGTGGCATTTGTCCTCTATGATGCAAATCTGGGAGGACATGCGGAACGGTACAGCGCGTTGTCCCAGTATCTTGTTTTTGATGATGACTGGGGGACGAACCGGGGATATTGCTGGAGAATTGGCTGGCAGTCCTATCGCGAGCTGCCGTTCCTGCATCAGTTGTTTGGTTTTGGACCAGACACATATGGAATTCTGACTTGGGATTTCAGACAGGATGCACTGGATCGGTATGGGGTTTTCTATGAGAGCGCCCACAACGAATATTTCCAGTACCTTGTTACAATGGGACCGCTTGCGCTTGTATCTTATCTTGCGTTTCTGGGCGGCACCTGCGTGCAGATGTGCAAAAAATGGAAAGAGTGCGCCTGGATCCTGGCGCCTGTTCTGGCGGTGCTCTGCTATGGAGCACAGGCAGTTGTTAATATCAACCTCCCGATCGCGACACCGATTATGTGGGCTATGCTGGCGATTGGGCTTGCACTCACAAGAGAGAAAGCAGAACAGGCAGAATAGCTCAAATAGACAGAACGGATTAAATAGACAGCAAATCCGGGCAGATTCGGCGGAAAAGCCGAAATGACGAACTTTGTCGATTTAGAATTTAAAGTAATGTGTGCACAGTAACCCGTGTCGAAATTTGCGATCGATAGACTCTTTTATTTTTCTTAAAATCGGTTTATAAATAATATGAAAAGAAAAAACGATAGGATCGCCTGGCAGAGCTGCGTTATGCAGTGTGGTCATCTGAATGGAAGAACAGGCAGTCAAAAGGAGGAGAGTTTATGGATGAAGCTAAAAAATTGGTCGTTTTAGAGCAGGAAAATGAAGAATTAAAGCGTGAGCTGAGGGAGTTATTTAAAACTCTGGATCAGATGAATCAAAGCTTAAACCGGATGATTGACCACTACATACTCTGTAAGACGGAGAAGGCGGGATAAGCGGAGAGCCTGGATAAGATGGAAAAGAAGAGGCTCATTTATACCAGATGGAGCAGGTGAAAAATCAAATCAAAAATTAAATAGTAGATCGAATATGAAAGCCGCATGATTCAGAAGGTATGTTATCAAACCAGAATGAATCATGCGGCATTTTTTATCTACTCTGTGTAATATGTAGTCGGCGCGTCAATTCCCAGATTAAATCATGCATCCAGGAGACAGTCTGCTCCAGCTGCTCGTTTTTCTCTCTTAGCGCCAATACTTCCTGATAGAGAGTTTCCTTGTCGGAATCTTTTGAGATATCCGGATGGAGATTCGAGGAAGTGGAAGATGATTTTGTTTTACCCGGTGCTGCAGAATGATCTGTCATCAATTTGGTGTTATCAGGTGCTGCATTTTGATCCGACGATTTTGCATCATCCGGTGATATGCTCCGGCCGGATGGCTTTGTCTGCCCTGGTGCCTTAGCCTTGTTCGCCTGTTTGGCTTTAGAATCCAAAGGGCTTGCCGCATTAATCATGTGTCTGGAAATCAGGATCTGCCGTTGTGGATAGTCTAAGTCCATGAAATCCTGATACGGAATGGGAAGAGGAGTCATGGCGATTGAGCAATGCGGACACACCGCATTGGCAACGAGCTGAAAGAATCCATAATGTCCACAGTTTGGACAGCAATAAACATTTAAACCACGCATAGAGTTGCCTCCGTAGAAGTAAGAGTTGAGTCATTAGGAGAAAATGAAAATATCCCCCTTATTATAATACGGTTTAATCGAGAACATTATAACTGGTTTTTAGAAAAAAATTTAAAAAAATTGTCAAAAAGGTTTGACAATTTCTGTTTGTTAATACATAATATAGAATGATGATATTAAACGATGAGATGAATTTGATAAGTTACGAAGGAGGAAATTTAATGTACGTATTTAATAAAATAACAGTAACTCCACAACTACCAGAAAGAATTAATAAATTGTCTGAAATTGCTGGTAACCTATGGTGGGCTTGGAATACAGATTTCTTAAAATTATTTAAGATAATTGATGGTGATTTATGGGAGACTGTTGGAAAGAATCCTGTTAAGTTTTTAAAACTTGTTTCACAGGAGAGATTGGAAAATGTAGCCGAAAATCCAGAATTTTTGAAGGAATATGATAAAATTGCAAATGATTTTTATGACTACATGAATAGTAAATCAACATGGTTTAAGAAAAATTATCCAGATAATAAGAATGATTTGATTGCATATTTTTCAGCAGAATATGGATTAGACCAAATTTTACCAATATATTCTGGTGGACTTGGAATTTTATCAGGAGACCACTTGAAGTCAGCAAGTGATTTAGGTATACCACTTGTGGCTGTTGGATTATTATATAAAAAAGGATTTTTCCATCAGATTATAAATGGTTATGGACAACAATATGAAGAAGATAGAGAAAATGATATAGATACTCTACCAATATATCCTGTAAAAGATGTAGAAGGTAAAGATTTATTAGTATATGTAAATATGCCTAAAAAGAGATTATATTTAAAGGTTTGGCAAGTTAATGTTGGAAGGGTTAAATTGTATTTGATGGATTCTGACATAGATGCAAACATTCCTGAATACAGATGCATAACAGCTCATTTATATGGTGGAAACCAGGAAATGAGAATCCAACAAGAAATTGTTCTTGGAATGGCTGGAACAAGTCTTCTAAAAACTTTAGGATTAAATCCTACTGTATATCATATGAATGAAGGACATTCAGCTTTCTTAATATTGGAATTAATGAAGAATATTATTAAAGAAAAACAAGTAAGCTTCGATATGGCAGAGGAGATTGTTGCTGCAAAAACAGTATTTACAACTCATACTCCGGTTCCAGCAGGAAATGATATATTCCCACTATCTTTAGTTGAAACTTATTTTAAAGATTATTGGAATAGATTTTCTATTACCAAAGAAGAATTTTTCAGATTAGGAATGAAACCAAATGCGGATTTATCTAATACTGGATTTAACATGGGAATTCTTGCTTTAAAATTCTCTGGAAAGAAGAATGGAGTAAGTAAATTACATGGTGCGGTTTCTAGAGAATTGTTTGGAGAGGTATGGCCAAACATAGCTCCAAATGAGGCTCCAATCGATTATGTAACAAATGGAATTCACACTTGTACATGGCTTGCACCAAATTTAAAGAGATTATTTAATGAATATTTAAAACCATATTGGCAAGATGATATCAAGAATGATGCAACCTGGCAGAAGATTGCAGATATTCCAGACCAAGAATTATGGAATGCTCATATGGAAAGAAAAGTTAAACTTTTGAAATTGGTAAAGGAAAATATAACAAATAGATTAAAAAGAGAAGGATATCGTTATAGTGATATAAATGATATCACATCAAAATTAGATCCAAATGCTTTAACAATAGGATTCTCTAGAAGATTTGCTACATATAAGAGAGCTACTTTAATATTTAAAGATTTAGAGAGAATAACACAAATACTAAACGAGGCTGGAAAACCAGTTCAAATAATATTTGCAGGAAAGGCACATCCATCAGATAACGGAGGAAAAGATTTAATAAGATATATTCACGAATTATCTATGAAGCCTCAATTTAAAGGTAAGATTTTCTTACTTGAAAACTACAACATAGGTATATCTAAATATTTAGTAAGTGGTGTTGATGTATGGCTAAATAATCCAAGAAGACCAATGGAAGCATCTGGTACATCTGGACAAAAGGCAGCTGTAAATGGCGTTATAAACTTTAGCGTGCTTGATGGCTGGTGGGCAGAAGGATACAACCAGAAAAATGGTTGGACAATAGGAACCAATGCCGAATATTCTTCTTATGAAGAACAAGATAATGCTGATAGCGAGAGCATTTATCAAACATTAGAAAATAAAATAATTCCAACATTCTTTGATAAAGACGAAAACGGAATATCTAAGAGATGGATGGAAATAATGAAACAATCTATAATGTCTAATGCTGGAAGATACAGCACTGCTAGAATGCTTATAGATTATACAAATAAATTTTACATGCCACTTTGCAATTTGTACAACAAATATTACACAGATTTATCATCAGTTGCAGAATTTAATAGTTGGAAAAACAATTTATATTCGAACTGGAATGATATAACAATAAAACAAGAAAAGGGTAACTTAGATAATATCACAGTAGATGCTGGAAACAACATTACAGTTAGATGTAAAGTATATCTACCAAACATTGATAAAAACTCCATAGAAGCACAAGTTTACTATGGACAAATAATGGAAAATGGTATAGTAGATAAAATTCAAATAATACCAATGAATTTAATAGGCAGTGATGATGAAAAGAAAGAATATGAGTATGAAGCAACAGTTGAACTTACAACTGGCGGAAATTATGGTTATACATTTAGAGTAATGCCTAAAAATGAAATGTTATTAGATCCAGCAAACTTGGATTTAGTAAAATGGATAACAAAATAATTAGACCAAAAGAAAAGCCTTGACGCACAAGGCTTTTTGTAATATAATGGTTACATAATTTTAAAGAGAAAATGCAAAGTTTTGTAAATATAAGAACTTTGCTTTTTAGAAAGGGTTGTTAAATATGGCAGACATAAAAGAATTAATGCAAGTACGTAGAGACAAAATGCAAAAGCTAATAGATAATGGTGTAAATGTACACCCAGAGAGATATGAAAGAACACATCAAATTAAAGAAGCAAGGGAATTACCAGACGGAACAAAAGATGTTTCGATTGCTGGAAGAGTAATGTCTAAGAGAAAATTAGGAAAGATAAGCTTCTTAGATTTAAGAGATTTAGAGGGACATCTTCAATTAGTGATTAAAAAAGAGGATTTGGGAGAAGATGTATATAAATTCTTACACGAAACAGTTGATATAGGTGACTTCATTGGAGTAAAAGGAGAGATATTTACAACTCAAGCAGGAGAAAAATCACTTCAAGTTTATGAATATACATTCTTAGGAAAGGCAATTCGTCCACTTCCAGAAAAATTCCATGGTTTAACAGACCAAGATGCAGTATATAGAGAGAGACATCTTGATTTAATAATGAACGATGATGCTAAAAAGAGATTTGTATTAAGAACAAAATTCATAAGATTAATGAGAGAGTTCTTAGATACACATGAATTCTTAGAGGTAGATACACCAGTTCTTCAAAATACAGCTTCTGGAGCAACTGCAAAACCATTCATAACACACCATAATGCATTAGATATGGACGTATATTTAAGAATATCTCCAGAATTAACATTGAAAAAACTTATAATTGGTGGATTTTCAAATGTGTATGAAATTGCAAGAGACTTCAGAAATGAGGGAATGGATGCAAACCATTTACAAGACTTCACAATGGTTGAAGGATACAGCGCTTATTGGTGCTACAGAGATAATATGAAATTCTTAAGAGAAATGATTATATACATATTATCAAAATTATTCGATGGAAACTTAAACATCAAAATTGGAGAACAAGAAATTGACTTTGGTGGAGAATGGCAAGTAGTATCATTCAGAGATTTAATACTTAAAGACTGTGGAATAGATATTGACAAATTCGAAACAGCAGAAAGCTTACTTGCAGAAATAAAAGCAAAAGGAATAAAACTAGAGGCAGACAACTTAGAACAATTAGGAAGAGGAAATTTAATAGATACATTATACAAAAAAGTAAGTAGACCAAACATAATAAACCCAACATATCTAATTGAACACCCAATAGATTTATCTCCACTTGCTAGAAGCAATGATGAAAATCCAAAATTGACAGACAGATTCCAATTAGTAGTAAATGGGCAAGAAATAATAAATGGATATTCAGAGCTTGTAGACTGTGACGAACAAGAAAAAAGATTTATTGAGCAGGCTGAATTAAAGGCTAATGGTGATGAAGAAGCTATGAGCATAGATACAGAATATATAAGAGCTATGCAATATGGTATGCCACCAATTTCTGGTTGGGGACTTGGAATAGATAGATTCTTACAATTCTTAACAAACAGTGATAACATAAGAGATGTAGTTCTATACCCATTAATGAAACCAAGAGCAGCAGAAGAAAGTGAAGAATAATAGATTGAAAGAGTGACTTAATTTTAAGTCGCTCTTTTGCATATTGAAAATATTAAATGTATCTTAAGAAAAATACGCAAATTATTATTGAAAAAAATAAAGTATATGTGGAATTATTGACTATGGCAACATAATGATGTAAAATAAAAACATGAAATGTTTGCATAAAACATTTTAAAGCTAATTAACTTTATTATTTTTTGATTGGAGGATTATTATGGGTTCAAAAGACCGGCTCTACGCAGACATCATGGCTGTGAATCCAGAGGTAACCGGCTCATGCAATCTGGTTATTGTAAAACAGCCAGATAATAGCACGGTCAAATTTGTTGTTGACTGTGGTCTTTTTCAGGAAAGGCAGTACAGCAAGAACAATGAGAGTTTGCCTTTCATTCCAGCTAACATTGATTTCTGTTTGGTTACGCATAATCATGTGGACCATACTGGACGCCTACCTTTTATGGTGAGCAAGGGGTTCGACAAAGAGATCTATATGACTGAAACAACTGCAAAGCTCTTGCCTTTGGCTTTGGAGGATAGCCATAAGGTGCTACGAGATGTTGCAAAACGGCAGAACCATTCGCCGTTGTACAGCGAGGCCGATGTGTCTCAGACCATGAGGCTAGTTCGCCCTTGCAAGTACAACGAGACAATTCAGATTCGCCAGAATATTAGGGCAACATTCTTTATGAATGGCCACTTGATGGGAGCATCAAGCATCTTGGTGCAGATTGGGTGGGAAGGATATGAAACCATAAATCTGTTTTTCGAGGGAGATTATAACAACAAGAATATGTTTTTTGATGTTCCCGAAATTCCGGATTGGGTGAGAGAGCTTCCCATTACACTGGTTCAAGAGTCTACCTATGGAGACATGGATTCAGATGAGATTACTCCGTGTTTTAAGCAGAATGTGCTGAAGTGCCTCGAGCATGGAGGTACGGTTGTTGCACCAGTCTTTTCGCTGGGGCGTTCACAGGAGATTCTGTATGAGGTTAAATGCATGCAGGACGATGGTTCTTTGGACGTAAATGTCCCGATTTATTTTGATGGAAAGCTTGGTATCAGATATACCACGCTTTACTTGAAGGATGGACTGGACATCAAGGAAGATATGAAAAACTTTCTTCCAAAGAACCTTACCTTTGTGGACAAGGTTAATCGTGGCGAAGTCTTGACGAGTACTATGCCTAAGATTATCCTTACCACTTCTGGCATGGGCTCGTATGGTCCTGCACAGGTGTATATTCCAGAGTATTTGACCAGGAGAAATTCGCTTATCCACTTCACGGGCTATACCACAGAAGGTACGCTTGGCGCAAGACTCAAAGAGGCTGAAGTCGGTACGGCTGTTCAGATTGGTGGTACGCTTGTAAAGAAGTATGCACAGGTCGAATACACCACCGAATATTCTGCTCACGCAAAGGCTGACGAGATGATTGACTTCCTCAAAAAGTTCAAACATCTTAAGCTTGTCCTTGTGAACCACGGCGAGACAAAGACTAAGGAGATATTTGCCGACAGAATCATCAACGAAGTTGAAACAAAAAGAGTAGGAATTTTGGGATGCGGGTATTTCTTTAGAGTAAACCCGTATGGACTGGTGAAGAGCCTGTCCACAAAGTTCGAATAATCCAAAAACGCTGAGGCTCCCTTTATGGGAGCCTCAGTGTTTCTTTTAGATAACTTAAATAAAAATATTTCGCCCCAAAAGTGGCGTCCTTATTGGGCAAAGTTTTTTTGCCCTAAATGCTTGTATTTTTGGGCTGTTTGTTATAAAATATTGTCAATATTATGTTAAAAAGATAAGGAGACAAATTTGAATAAAAAATGGGAATTAAACGAAGCAAATGATGCACTGATTAACAAGATATCAGAAGAATTTAACGTAAGTAAATTGGTTGCAAATATTATTGCAAATAAGGGATTAACAAACAGTGATGAAATAGAAGTTTTTTTGCATCCAAGAAGGACAGATTTTCATGATCCGTTCATGATGCCAGACATGGAGAAGGCGGTAGATAGAGTCGTTAAGGCAATTGAGACTCACGAGAAGGTTGCAATTTATGGAGATTATGATGTTGATGGAATTACGAGTAGCACTGTTTTGAAGAGATTTTTAGCTGAGAGAGGGCTTGAAACAGATGTGTATATTCCAAATAGATTACATGAGGGGTATGGACTAAATGAAAATGCAATAAGAGAAATTGCAGATACTAAACATACATTGATTATAACGGTTGATTGTGGAATTACTGGAAACAAAGAGATTGAACTTGCAAAGTCATTTGGAATAGATACTGTTGTGACTGACCACCATGAACCAACCGAAACATTGCCAGATGCGGTTGCAGTGGTTGATTGTAAGAGAAAAGACAACAAATACCCATTTAATGGGTTAGCTGGTGTAGGAGTTGCGTTTAAATTAACTCAGGCTATTTCGATGAGGCTGGGAGTAAGAGAAGAGGTATATTTAAAATACTTAGACTTAGTATGTGTTGGAACAATTTCTGATATTGTTCCACTTGTAGATGAAAATAGAACTATATCAAAATTAGGATTAAAACTAGTTAGACAGACACGAAATATTGGTTTAAAAGTATTATTAGATAGTATTGGTTATAAAAAAATAGATTCTATGGCAATATCTTTTGGAGTTGCTCCAAGAATAAATGCGTGTGGAAGAATGGGGCATGAAAAAGAAGCTTTAGAGCTATTTTTAACAGATAGTAAAGATGAGGCAGAGAGAATAACACATAATTTAAATGAGTATAACCAAGAGCGCCAAGAAATTGAAAAAAGAATTTTTAATGAAGCCCAAAAGATGATGGAAGACCCAGAACAACAGAAACTTCCATGTATAGTGTTAGGTGGAGAAAATTGGCACCATGGTGTTATAGGAATTGTTTCATCAAAAATTACAGAAATGTATTTTAAGCCAAGTGTGTTACTTTGCTACGAAGACGATTTAGCTCGTGGTTCTGGAAGAAGTATTCCTGGGTTTGACTTGCATGAGGCATTAGAAAAATGCAGTACGTACATCAAGCAATTTGGTGGACACAGCATGGCGATTGGAATTACAATAGAAAAAGATAATTTTAAAAAATTTAAACAAGAATTTGAAGAATATGCTGAAAAATCTAATATTTCATCTATTGTTCCAGTAATCAAAATAGATGAAAAGGTACAATTACAAGATATCAGCATAAAAGATATAAAAGACTTAGAATTGCTAGAGCCATTTGGAGAAGGCAACAAGATGCCATTATTCCAAATTAGTAATTTGAAAATAACATCAATCAGAACACTTTCGGAAGGAAAGCACTTGAAAGCAATGCTTCAAGACGAAAACAAATACATAGACACAATAGGATTTAATTTAGGAAATATATCTTCTGAATATGCGATAGGTTCAAAAGTAGATGTTGTAGGAAACTTAGAGATAAATAGTTATAAGGGAATGGAAAATATACAAATTAATCTAAAAGACATGAGACATAGCATAAGCTAAAGTCTTTTAGAGGTAAAGGGAGATGGTAGTATGTCGGAAAACGTAAATCACACCATAGAAGAAGTATTAGAAAATGCAAAAAAATCTAATAGAAGAGCAGATTTAAAATTAATAAGAAGAGCATATGATTTTGCAAAATCTAAGCATGGGGAACAATTGAGAAGGTCTGGAGAACCATACATAATCCATCCGGTTCAAGTTGCATATATATTGTCTACACTTGGACTCGATGAGAGCACTATTTGTGCTGCTCTTTTACATGATGTAATTGAAGATACAGATGTAACTTTGCAAGATTTGTCTAAGGAATTTTCACCAGAGATTGCAGAAATGGTTGATGGTGTTACAAAACTTGGAAAATTAAATTATACGAGTGAGCAAGAGCAACAAGTTGAAAATTATAGAAAAATGTTCTTGGCAATGGGAAAAGACATAAGAGTAATTCTTATTAAATTAGCTGATAGACTTCATAACATGAGAACATTAAAATATTTGGCCAGAGACCGTCAAATTGCAAATGCAAGGGAGACAATGGACTTGTATGCTCCACTTGCAAATAGACTTGGTATGTATTCTTTAAAATGGGAACTAGAAGATTTATCTTTTAAATACCTATACCCAGAGGAATATAGAGAGCTTGTTGAAGGAATAGACAAGAAGAGAGAAGAAAGACTGAAATTTATCGACCAGATTATGGACGAAATAAGAGTTCAATTAAAGAAACAAAAAATAGAAGCTGAAATAACTGGTAGAGCAAAGCATTTATATAGTATTTTTAGAAAAATGCAGAGAGACAATAAGACTCTGGACCAGATTTACGACTTATTCGCATTAAGAATTATTGTAAATTCTGTAAAGGATTGTTATGCGGCATTAGGTGTTGTGCATGAGCTTTATAACCCAATGCCAGGAAGATTTAAGGATTATATTTCGGTTCCAAAACCTAACATGTATCAATCTTTACATACTACTTTGATAGGACCAAAGGGAACTCCATTCGAGGTACAGATTCGTACTTGGGATATGCATAGAATAGCCGAATATGGTATTGCTGCACACTGGGCCTACAAAGAGGCAAGCTTCATGGGAGGCAAGAAGGCAAATGTAGTAGTAAATCAAGATAAATTATCTTGGCTAAGAGAAACACTTGAATGGCAAAAAGACATGCAAGACCCACAAGAGTTCTTAAATACATTAAAAACTGAATTATTTGAAGATGAGGTTTATGTGTTTACTCCAAAGGGAAAAATTCAAGTATTACCAAGAGGAGCTACACCAATTGATTTTGCTTACAGTATTCATGAAGAAATAGGAAACCATATGACTGGCTGTAAAATAAATAGCAAGATGATGCCTATTGTAACAAAACTAAAAAATGGTGATATTGTAGAGATTATTACATCAGATAAATCTAAAGGACCAAGTAGAGACTGGCTTAAATTTATAAAGAGTAGTACAGCAAAGACTAGAATTCAACAATGGTTCAAGAAGAATGAAAGAGTAGAAAACATTGCAAGAGGAAAAGACTCTTTAGAAAAAGAAGTAAAGAAAATTGGAATGAGCTACCCAGAGTTGTTTAGACCGGAGTTTGTTGAAGCTGCACTTGAAAGATACAAATATAATAGTGCAGATGACATGTTTGCAAGTGTTGGATTTGGAACAATTACAGCAAATAAAATAGTTTCAAGAGTACTTGAAGAATACAGAAAAGTTCATAAAGAAGAAAATCTAGAAGAAAAAATAGAAGAACTTACAAAGGAAAAGACAAACAACAAGCCATCAACAAGTGGTGTAATTGTAAAAGGAATAGACAACTGTCTAGTAAAACTATCAAAATGTTGTAACCCAGTACCAGGAGACGAAATTGTTGGATATATTACAAAAGGAAGAGGCGTATCTGTACATAGAAAAGACTGCAAGAACGTAAAAGACTTGGTATCTGAAGAAAACAGAATGATAGATGTTTCGTGGTACACAGACAAACCATCGAGCTATAATGTTGATGTTGTAGTATTTTCAAATGATAGAGATGGATTGCTTGCAGACATAATTGCAACAATAACTGCAGAAAAAACACCTATAATGGCGGTATCATCAAAAGTATCTAAAGAAAGAATAGTATTAACAGAATTAACACTAGAAGTAAGCAATATAGCACAATTGAACAGCGTTTTAAAAGCAATAAGAAAAATAGACAGCGTATATGAAGTAAGAAGAAATAAATAAAACATATATGAAAAATATGACTTGCGTATAAAACGAAGCCAAGGAATAAATAGGAGCAACACATGATTTTAAAAAGATTAAAAGTACAAACGACATTAGGAGAAGCAACAAATTGTTACATAGTAGAAGACGAAGAAACAAAAGAAACAATGGTTATAGATCCAGGTGGAGAAGCAGATAAAATTGTAGAAATGCTAGATATATTAGAGGCAAATGTAAAATACATTTATCTAACACATTGCCATGGAGACCACATTGGAGCCGTTTCAGAGGTAAAGAGTAAAAAAGGTGGCAAAATATTAATCCATAGAGACGATGCAGAAGGCTTAGATGACGAAAACATAAATCTAAGCGCCTGCATTAACATGGGAGACATAGAGCTAGAACCAGATTCAAGAGTGGACGACGGAGATTTAATTCATGTTGGAAGCCTAGAATTTAGAGTAATACACACTCCAGGACACACAAAAGGTTCTACTTCGTTATATTGTGAAAAGGAAGGATTATTATTTTCGGGAGACACATTATTTAGAGGAACTTGGGGAAGAACAGATTTACCAACCAGTTCGTTCATACAAATAATAGACTCGATTACAAAAAAATTACTTATATTACCAGACGAAACAATAGTATATCCGGGGCATGGAAAATCTACATTAATAAAGGAAGAAAAGCCAATTTACCTAGAACTAAAACCTCGACCAGAATGTTAAAATTTTCGCCCAATGGGGACGCCCCTTTTTGGACGAAAAATGAAAGGAGAAGAATATGGGAAAGACAGAACCAAGAACTCTACCGGGTTTTATGGAACTATTGCCAAGTGAGCAAATTCTATTTGATGATATGAAGCAAAAAATTGAAAAATCGTATCAAAAATTTGGATTTTTGCCAATAGATACGCCTATAATTGAATATGCTGAAGTATTGCTTGCAAAAGCTGGTGGAGAAACAGAAAAGCAAATATACAGATTTGAAAAAGGTGATACGGATTTAGCTTTAAGATTTGATTTAACTGTACCACTTGCAAAATATGTAGCAAAAAATTATGGAAATTTAAGTTTTCCATTTAGAAGATATCAAATAGGGAAAGTGTACAGAGGAGAAAAAGCACAAAAGGGAAGATATAGAGAGTTTTATCAATGTGATATAGATATAATTGGAGATGAAACTTTAGACATTATAAATGATGCAGAGCTTCCAGCTGTGATTTATTCGACTTTTAGAACTTTAGGATTTGAAAATTTTACAATAAAAATAAATAACAGAAAAATTTTAAATGGTTTATTTGAAGGGATTGGCCAAAAAGATAAATCTGTAGAAATCTTAAGAATAATCGATAAAATAGATAAAATTGGAGAGCAAGCTGTAAGAAAAGAAATAGCAGAGCTTGGAGTAGGCGAAAAAATAGTAAATACAATAATAGATTTTATAAGAATAGACGGAAGTGCAGATGAAAAGATAGAAAAGCTTGAAAAAATGGACTTATATAGTGCAAATATTGTGGAAAACGAGTCTCAAAATACAGATGTTGGTGCAGATAATATGACAAATGCTACATTTACAAAAGGTGTAAATGAGTTAAAAGAAGTAGTTGAAAATATTAGACTATTTGGAGTGCCAGATAAAAACTTCACAGTCGACCTTACAATAGCAAGAGGTTTAGATTACTATACTGGAACCGTATATGAAACTTTCTTAAATGATTATAGAGAAATTGGAAGTGTTTGCTCTGGTGGAAGATATGAAAATTTAGCAGAAAATTACACAGATAAAAAGCTTCCAGGAGTTGGTGTATCAATAGGTTTAACAAGATTATTCTACAAATTAAATGAATTAAATTTAATTAAAGCAGATAAAAAATCAATTTCTGATATATTAATAGTTCCAATGACGGAAAACAAAAAAGTTCCACTAGAATTAGCAACAAATTTGAGAAATTTAGGTATAAATACAGAAATATATTTAAATAATAAAAAAATAAAGGCAAAAATGAAATATGCAGACAAGCTTGATATTCCATATGTAATAGTAATTGGTGATGATGAAATTGCAAACAATACAATAAAAGTAAAGAATATGGAAACTGGAGAAGAAAAATCAACAGACTTTAATGCAGAAAGCATTAAGATTTTGATAAAAGGAGAATAAAAAGATGAAAAATAAAAAAGCTTTAATTGTAATAATAGTGTTATTGGTTATATTAGCAGTTTGTGGAGGTGCTTTTGCATATGTATATTTTGCAACAGATTTACTAAAAAGCAATTCACAAATGTTTTCGAAATATGGAACCGTGTTAGATATGGAATTATATAATTTCTTTTATGATGAAAATATAAAAACGTATTACACAAATAAATCAGCAAATAATTATGAAAACACTGGAGTATTAAGAGTAAAATCAGGAGGTAATACTGATATTAATACAGACTTAAATCTTACATTTAAAGGAGCAACAGATGTAGATAATGATAATTTTGAACAAGAAATAACTATTAATTATTCGGATTCTGAAAAATTTGCATTTAAACTTGTAAAAAATAATCAGATGATTGCACTTGGCTCTGACGAAGTTGCTAATAAATATGTTGGAATAAAAAATGAAAACCTAGATGAGCTTTCTAATAAATTAGGAATTGATGAAGAAATGAAAGTGCCAAACAATATAAAATTGGATAAGTCATCAATAACTGTTCAAAATATCAAAAGCTTATTAACAAAATATATAGGAAAATTGGCAGGACAACTTTCAGAGTCAAACTTTACAAAAAATAATAATACTTCATATACATTAACAATCGAAAAAGATAACCTAAAAAATATTATGATATACTGCTTAAATGAGGCTAAAAATGACTCGGAAATTATTGAAATGTTGGGCATGAGTGATGATATATCAACATATCAAGATAATATTGACCAAGAAATTGATGATTTAAATGAACAAGATTTTTCAAATACATCTATTAAGATAACTTTAACAAGTACTGAAAATGGTGTGGAAGCTGATGTTGAGGTGAATACAGATGAAGATAATGTAGGATTTTCTGTAATATTAGAACGAGGCAAGAATATTACAATAAAACAGACAGGTTCTTTTGATACAGCAGATGTGCTTACAGAGGAAACAACTGCAACTCCAAACAATATAGAATATACAATATCTAAAGAAAAATCTGCAAGTAAAAGCAAATATACTATAACAAGTTCAGAAGAGAACTGCTCACTTGAAATTGGCTTTGAATTAGATAGTATTTCGGATAATGGAGCAACTGAAAAAGTTTATGTATCATATGATGCAAATGACGTACAATTTAATGTAGAATACAATAATGCAATAACATTTAAAGATGTAACAGTTACAGAATTAAATGATGAAAACAGTGTTGCTTTAAATGATTATAGCCAAGAGGAATTAAGCTCTTTATTGCAACAATTACTTGCACAAATTATTACTGTAAATTCTCAAAAAATACAGAATGCAAATGTTTTTTAAGATATTATAAAAAGTGTCTAGAATTATTAAATTTTAATTTAATAGTTCTAGACACTTTTGAATTAGTCAAAGATTGATGAAAATACTCTTGCTAAATATTTCATGCTAGCCATTGATTGTTCTAATGTATTTCCAGTAGCTCCTACTTCTATTATGCAGGCTGCCTTTCCAAGTTGCTGGTTATATCTGCTGTTTCTTAATAATATGGGTCTAAATAACCCAGGGTATAATTCGTTTGCTTTTTTCTGAACTTTTACTGCAAATTGTAAATTCTTTTGCCAGTAAGGGTGTTCTAGGCCTCCACCATCTGTTCCAATTACAAACATTAGTTGAGATACAACCTCATCTCCAATTTTAATAGAAGGAGCATAAGAAGTATCTGCAATAGCATCTCTATGTAAGTCTATAATTATATCTGTATTGGGGTGTGAAATTAACAAGTTTTCAACCGTTGCCATAGACCTACCATATGAACCAGAATATGCGGGATAATCATGATATGTTTTGTCATGTACAACATTAAAACCATATGAAGTTAGCTGGTCTGCAAGAGAATTACCAACACGTACCACAGAATAATCTAAATCTGTAGTTCTAAAAGTTCCACTTTCTTCATATGCAAAATTTTCTGTGGGTGTGTAACTCTCGCAAGTATGTGTATGAAAAATCATCACATCAGATTGATTAATTTCTAATCCTTCATAATTCAAAATATCATCAGTTAAAGTATAATTAGTTCCATTTTTAATTTCAACACCTTGATAATCATTTGTGTATTTGTTTGGTACACCAGAATCAATTACTTGTGTCTCTAGATTCGTACTAGCATGTTCAATAGTATTATCGGTATTATTATTTTCAACAATGGTAGGCTCTTCGGCAATATTATTTTCACTTTCATGAGTTGCTATTTTGATAGACGACATAACTGGAAGTTGTGAATTAAGTAAAAATTGTAGAGGACTTTTGGATTCTATATATGATGTCTCGATGGAAGAAAAATCTGAGTTATTGGAAGTAGCAATACCAGGAATTGTTTGGTTTAAGATAAAAGGAGAAAAAGCAAGCTTATCTAAATTAATAGATAGGCCTTGTACAAAATAAATAAAAAATATTACTACAAATAGAATAAGTAAGATTTTTATTAAACTTTTTATATTTATTACGGCTACATTTACCATTGTTTTCTCCTTTATTTTTACTTATAATAAATGTATGCTATTGCAACAAAAATATTACTAAAACACTTGAAACAAAGAAAAAATTAATATATTATAAATACTGTAAATATAATAAACAAAGGAGTGAAATATATGGTTGGACTAAAGTTAGATTTAAAAAATGCTGGTATAACCGAAAAATCTATCTTGAAGTATAGCAAAGAGGTAGAGAAAATTCATACAGAATTACACGAGAAAAAAGATGATGAAAATGAATTTTTAGGATGGTTAGAACTTCCTACTAAATATAATAAAAAAGAATTTAAGAAAATAAAAGAATGTGCAAAGAAAATTCAAGCAAATTCTGATGTGCTACTTGTTATTGGAATTGGTGGCTCATATCTTGGCGCTAGAGCAGTAATAGAGGCTTTGACGAATACATTTTATAATTTACAAGACAAAGAAGAAAGAAAAACTCCTCAGATAATATATGTTGGAAACAATTTAAGCCCTAACTACATAAGCGAGCTAATAGATTTAATAAGTAATAAAGACTTTTCTATAAATGTAATTTCAAAATCTGGAACTACAACAGAGCCGGCTATTGCATTTAGAATATTTAGAGAATTGTTAGAAGCTAAATATGATTTGGAAGAAGCAAGAAGCAGAATATATGTTACAACAGACAAGGAAAAAGGAGCGTTAAAGCAATTAGCAGAAAAAGAAAATTACGAAACATTTATTATTCCAGACAATGTAGGAGGAAGATATTCTGTTCTTACTCCAGTAGGACTTTTACCAATAGCTGTTGCAGGTGTTGATATAGATAAATTAATGAAAGGTGCAAGATTTGCTCAAGATAAATATTGTGATGAAGATTTAAAATATAATGAATGTTATCAATATGCTGTTGCAAGAAATATCTTATATAAAGATGATAAGAATATTGAAATACTAGCAAACTACGAACCAAAAATGCACTATGTAACAGAGTGGTGGAAACAACTCTATGGTGAGAGCGAAGGAAAAGACGGAAAGGGAATATTCCCAACAGGAGTAGACTTTACAACAGATTTACACTCTTTAGGGCAATACATTCAAGAGGGAAGACGTAATTTATTTGAGACAGTAATAAGAATAGAAAAACCAGATTCAGACATAAGCATAAACTTAGATGAAGATGATTTAGATGGACTAAATTATTTAGTTGGCAAATCATTAGATTTTGTAAATAAAAAAGCAATGGAAGGAACGATAGAAGCACATACAGCAGGCGATGTTCCAAATATAGTATTAGAGTTGCCAAAATTATCAGAAGAAACAATAGGGCATTTGATATACTTTTTTGAAAAAGCATGTGCAATGTCTGGAATGTTATTAGGGGTAAACCCATTTAATCAACCAGGTGTTGAAAAATACAAGAAAAATATGTTTAGACTTTTAGAAAAGCCAGGATATTAAAAAAGACTATGTATAAAAGGTGCTTAAATAGCACCTTTTTATAAGAAAGAAGGATCAAGATGATAGTAGAAAGAGAATATTATGTTAAATTGTCAGAAATAGGAAAAGAAAATAAAATAACAAATAAAGCATTATTAGGCATTTTAGAGGATATTGGAGGAATACATTCTAATATTGCTGGATATGGAATTCCAACAATGGATAAAACACATTTAACATGGATTTTGTTAGATTGGAGAGTACAAGTTATAAGAAGACCTAATTATGCAGAAAAAATATTGGCAAGAACATGGTCAAAAGAGGGATTAAAATATTATGCATATCGTGACTTTGAAGTTGTTGATGAACAGGGAAATGTAATAGTAAAGGCAATCTCAAGGTGGGTTTTAGTTAATATTGAAACAGGAAAAATGGAGAGAATTACTGATGAAATATTGTCAAAATATCAACCAGAGTCTAATAAATGTGTATTTGAAGATGAAACATTTGATAAAATTAAAGAATTAGATAATTATGAACGAGAATCAAAATATACTGTAAAAAGAGGAGATATTGATGTAAATCATCATATGCACAATATAAACTATCTAGACTTGGCAAATGAAGCTTTACCAGATGAAGTATATGATAATGAAAAAGAGTTTAATAATTTCTTATAAGAAAGAAATTAAATTAGGTGAAACAGTAAAATGTAAATATTCTTTTGTAAATAATACACACGTTATTTGTGTAAAAAGTGAAGATGATACAAAATTACATTCTGTTATAGAATTTTTTGAATAAAATAAAAAAGCACATGAATTTTATAAAAATTTATATCATAATGAATTAAAATAGATTGAATTTATTAATAATTGTTAAAAAATCACTCATAGTTAAATGGGTGATTTTTATGTATCAACAGGTATTGTTGATAATGTTTTTTTATTAATCTTTTGTTATTCCACATATATAGTCCATAGATACATTATACCTTTTACAAATTTGATAAGCAAATGATGTTAAGATTAGTGTTTTTCCTTTTTCATAGGCACAAACTGTTGATGGAGTAGTATTTAAGAATAATGCTAATTCTTTCTGTGTAAGATTTTTTTCTTTTCTAAATGTTACTATATTATTTCCTGATATTTTTTTATCTACTTTGTAATTGTATGCTTTACTTTCTTTTTTGATATTTGACAAGTTACAAATGTAATCAAGACTTATGCCGTAGTAATTTGCTAATAATATTAACTTATTTAATGGTATTATTTCTACTTCCCACCTAGAGTATGTAGGCTGTGATACTTTTAAAATATCAGCGACTTCTTTTTGGCTTAATTCCATATTTTCTCTAATGTCTTGTAATCTAAAATTCATAGATATCACCACACTTATTGTCTCATTTTTTGTAAAGTATTAATTTTTATATACGAAAATACGAATTATATGTTATAATTATTATAGAGGAGGTAAAAATGAAAAAAGGTAAAAGTAACTATAATCTTACATTTAATAGTGATAGTACTTTAGTTAACAATATTGTACAAAGTTATTTAAAGGAAAGTGGCTTTAACATGTATGAGAAGAAGGGGGAAAAGTATTATAGAGCAGGAGATGCTATGCTCGGATACAAAGGTTTTAACTATAGTATCAATGGTAATAATCTAATCATAGAGGCTTGGCTAGATGGTGCATTAGGGGATTTTCCGCTAGAACAAAATAGTCTTAATATGCTTGCAATGGATTACAGGAATTCTCTTAATAAATTATTTCAAGAGATAAATAAATTAAATAATGGAGGAATGAATATGAATAATAATTTTAATAATCAAAATATAAATAATCAAATGAATTATGACCCTAATACAGGTCAGCCAATTAATAATAATGATAATAATAATAATTTCGTTCAATCTTTTCAAGATGAAACTATGAAAAAGAAAGAAAGGATGTGTGAGATTGGATTTTGGCTATCTATTCTAGGACTTGTTTGCTCTTTCTTTGGCATTGCTTATGGTATCTTTGTTTATATTATGGACTTTTACTTTGCATCACAAGGCTTAAAGACTAGAAAAAAAGGTAAGGCTATAGCTACAATTGTTTTATCAATAATTTCTATTTTGTTTATAATATTTACTTTAATAATTGCTAATAGTTAATATGAATATATATGATACTGTTCTTTCTATAATAGCATTAGTAATAATAGTTATAATGTTAATCTTATTATTAAATGTTGTATATAGAACTTGTTTAGTAAAAATTGTACTTATTAAGATTATTTCTAAACCAACGACTACAGATTATATTGATACCTATTATTATAATGTTATAAAAAAACAAAAAGTAATTAAGAAAAATGTAAAATTTCACTCTTACATTTTTATAAAAAGATGGCAAAGTAGATTAGCCTTTTACTCTAAGGATAAAGAAAAA
>ERZ773114.1408-NODE-1408-length-25529-cov-23.362409_pt1 | contig 25529 bp, 20 predicted proteins | sample MGYA00580564_ERZ773114 | MGnify/ENA primary metagenome ERZ773114 (study PRJEB29015, sample SAMEA2737836) | human gut metagenome | biome: human gut; feature: human-associated habitat; material: faeces | place: China | collected 2012 ... | reverse complement strand
CGCGTGCGGTGCTTGCCGCCGACCCCACGCTCTGCGCGCCCGAGCACGCGGCGCTGCGCGCCCAGTGTGCGCGGCTCTTCGCCGCAAACGACGGGCATTTTAACTGACGGACAACGGAGGCATCCCATGACCATCGCACAAATTCTCAGCAAAATGATCGCCGCATCCAATGGCAATATCCACGATATTGACCATCTCCTGCGCGTCTGGGCCTACGCCCGCACGATCGGCGAATTGGAGGGGCTGGACGCGGAGACGCAGTATCTTCTGGAGGTCGCCGCCATCACGCACGACATTGCCTGCCCGCTCTGCCGCGAGAAATACGGCAACACCAACGGAAAATATCAGGAGCAGGAAGGCGCTGTGCTGGTGCGCAGCTTTCTGGCCGACACCGGCATGACGGAGGCGCAGATCGCGCGCGTGGCCTACCTTGTGGGCCATCACCACACGCTGCGGAACATTCACGGCCCGGACTACCAGATCCTCATCGAGGCGGACTACATCGCAAACGCATCCGAGAACGGATACGGCAAGGAGAGCGTCATGCACTTCATGGACACGGTCATGAAAACCGCGAGCGGCAAGCACCTCGCCGCCTCTGTTCTGGGCATTTCCGCAAGTAACCTCGGCTGCGCCGGCCGCTGACGGCGAACACGCTACGAAACACACAGGAGGCAACGGTATGAAAATCCTGCTTTTGAGCTGCAGCACCGGCGAGGGGCACAACCACTGCGCGCTCGCCGTCAAGGAGGCGCTCGACGCGCGCGGACACGAGACATCCTTCCTCGATATGCTGCACATGTTCGGCGACCCCGGGCCGCTGAGCTTTGACAAGATCCTCAACCGCATCTCGACCAAGGCGCCGGACGTGTTCGGCATGATGTACCACGCGGGTGCGATGTACAGCGCGACCGGCGTCACCTCGCCGGTCTACATGGCCAACATCCGCCACGCGCGGCAGCTCAACGCCTTCATCCGCGACAACGGCTACGACGCCGTTGTCTGCTCGCACCTGTTCCCGATGGAAACGCTCACGTTCCTGCGCCGGTGGGAGCGCTGCGACGTGAAATGCTACGGCATCCTCTCGGACTATACGTGCATCCCGTTTCTCGCCGAGACCGACCTGGATGCTTACTTCCTGCCGCACAGCGAGGTGCGGGAGCTGTGCATTCAGGCCGGGATGCCGGCCGAAAAGCTCATCGTGTCCGGCATGCCGGTGGCGGCGCGCTTTCTCGCGCCGATGGACAAGGCCGCCGCGCGCGCCGCGCTGGGGCTGCCGGCGGACAAGAAGATCTATCTCATCATGACCGGCGGCATTGGCTGCGGCGACGCCGTGTCGCTGTGCGACGCGATCCGCCGCGTGCCGGATGAAAACGCGCTGCTGTGCGTGCTGCCCGGCCGGAACGAGGCGCTGCGGCAGGCGCTCGAGGACGCCTACCACGGGCAGGGCGTGCTGACCGTGCCGTTCACGAATCAGGTGCCGGCCTATATGCACGCGGCCGACGTGCTGCTGAGCAAGGCCGGCGGCATCTCCAGCTCCGAGGCCGCCATGCTGGGCGTGCCGCTCGTGCACACGATGGCCATTCCCGGCGTGGAGACGGAAAACGCCGCGTTCTTCGCCCGCCACGGCCTGTCGTTTTTTGCACGCAATGTGGACGAGGCGGCGCGCTTTGCCGACCGGCTCATCTACGACCCGGCATGCGCCGAACGTATGCTGGCCGCGCAGGCCGCCTGGCTGCAGCGCAACGGCGCCGAGCAGATCGCCGCCGCCATCACAGCACAATAAAGAGCAAAAACCAGCGCCCTGTGCAGGAGGAAGTTCCCGTGCAGGGCGCTGGTTTTATAGATATGGATCTAGTCCCGCTCGAGCGTCTCGGCCAGCCGCGCGGCAAAGGCCTCCGGCTGCCCAGAGACAAACTCCGCGTGCGCACAGTCCGGAAACGGGACGAACACCGCCTCCGGCAGCAGACGGCGCACATGACGGATGTCCAGCGCGCGCTGGGAGTATTCCTTTTCTCCGTACCAATACGACACGTGCGCCGCCGTGCAAAGCTGCTTCGGCAGCGGGTAGTGGAAGCAGGAATCAAACACGCGCCAGACATCGCGCCGGTCCATCCGCCCCAAGATCGTGCAGACGTCCTCCACCGCCGCCTGACCGAAGCGCTGCGACGGGAACGCCCGGCGGATGAGCGCCAGGTGCCGCTGCGCAAAGTGAATGACGAGATAGTTGCGCAGGGAAAAGCCCCGCGTCAGCCACCGCGGCGCGCGGTACGGCGTGATGGCCGCGTCAAGCACACACGTGCGCACCGGGATCTTTCCGTCCGCCAGCAGCCGCAGCGCGACCGCGCCGCCCATGGACACGCCGTACAGCCCCCAGAGCGCGCCGATGCCCCGCTGCGTCAGCCAGCCGCCCAACTCGGCCGCGATGGCCCCCACGCTCGTGTATGGCGTCTTTTCGTCCGGATCATGCGCCGGCAGCGCCGGAATGATGAGATGATACTGCGTCTGCAGCCGCTCCACTGCCGGGCGGAGCATGCGCCAGCTCAGACAGGCACTGTGCAGCAGCAGGACGGTCTTTTCGTGTTCGGTTCCAAATTCATGTATGCGCATGGACGCTGCCTCCCGGATTTACACTCTGAATTATGATAGGCAGATACACGCCGCGTTGTCAAGCGCGGGCATAAAAAAATCGTCCGCCGGAAGGGGAATTCGGCGGACGATTTTTTTGCTGGGGAGCAGCAGTCACGCACAGGCAATATGCGTGGTGTCACACTGCTGCAGGGAATGGGGGAAGAGAAGAGAGGTGATATGGCTTGATGCCTGTTGTTGGTATCGGTAACCGGAGGGGGATCCGGGTACGATCGAAAGAAATCAGTCGACGAGCGCCTTGCCCAGCGCCTGACAGGCCGCAAGGGCCGCATCATCGGGCGCGTCGTTGCAGATCACGCTGTCGCACGCAAGCTGGATACCGGAGCTGCGGCAATCGCGCTCCCAGTTTTGCATCCACTCGCCGCCGCCCCAGCCGTAGGAGCCGAACAGGGCGACACGTTTGCCCTTCAGGGCGGACTTGCAGCCTTCGAACATCGGCTCGAACTCCATGTCCTCCAGAACCTCGGAGCCCATGGCCGGGCAGCCGAGCGCCACGGCGTCATATCCGCCGACGGCGGAAGCGTCCACATCAGAGGCGGTCAGAAGCACCGCGTCCGCTCCGGCATTTTTCATGCCATCGAGCACGGCGTTGGCCATGGCCTCGGTGTTGCCGGTGCCGCTCCAATAGATGACTGCTGCTTTTTTCATGATGGTAACATCCTTTCATTTTGTGCTGTATTCGGTCGCTGCACGTTCACGGCGAGCTGCGCAATGCTCAAGCCCGCGTGCAGACGTTCACAGTAAATCTCCGTGCAGCGCCGGTATTTTGCAAAGAGATCGCGCGCCCGCTGCTCGTCGCCGTACACCTTCCAGAGGCCGGCGTATTTGAAATCCGCCGCGTGGTGCTCGATGAATCCCTTGACGTCCTCCGGCGGATAGCTCAGAAACAGGCCGATCTCATGCGGGAATTCATCGTATGCACGCAGCCGCTCAATGAGCTGCATCAGACACTGCTCGCTGCCGGTGCAGGCATAGCCCGCATGCTGCAGGATCTCCGTTGCCAGCCGGTCCTGCAGATCCCGCTCCAGATCGCACGGTCGGTACAGATACAGCAGCGCGCTCTTTTCCGTAAACCGCAGCGGCAGGAGGCAAAGCCCCTTCGGGACGAGCACCTGATTGTATCGGCGGATCTCCGTGAGCAGAGTCTCCCGGCATTCATAAGGGCACGGGAACAGGCTGCCGGTCTTGATCCCGGCCAGCGTCGGTGCACAGAGCCGTACAACGTTTTCCTCCGACATGGCTTGCCTCCTCGTCTGTGGTCGTTTACCGGTTTTCGCGCAGTGAGCAATTCTGCGCGCTCATAGGTTAAAGTGATCTAACCTACATGTGAAAAGTTACGCGCTTTGTTCTGTCTGACGTTAGGATACAGCACATCACCCTCGGCATCCGCTCCAATTCATCGGAACATGGCTCCAAAATGAAAATATGCTTCCCGCCGTCAGAGCATGGGTGCCTCCGGCGCGCAGCTGTCGCAGTCGATGCCGCTGCGGTAGGCGTTGGGTGAGACACCGATGACATCCCGGAATGCTTTGGCGAACTTGCTGCCGTTATCATACCCGAATTGCCCGGCAATATCCAGCACCGTGCGGTCAGTCCGGCGCAAAAGTCTGGCAGCGCCATGCATTTTCTGCGCACGCAAAAACGCCGCCGGCGACATGCCGTACACGCCGCGAAAGCTGCTGTTGATCAGTGTAGCCGAAGCGCCGAAGTACCGCGAGAGCTCCGCAACCGTCAACCGCCGCTCCGTGTTTTGAAGCAGGTACGCGCCGATCTGCTCGGCGAGCTGCACCTGCGACAGAGAATAACCGTGCTGCGGCTGCGCCGCCTGAATGGGAAACGCACTCAAAAACAGCAGCAGCTCCAGAATCTTCACCTTGAAATAGCCCTTGCGGATGCCCTCCGGCACAGAGTAGAGCTCAGAGAAAATGTGCGCCACGCCCGGAGACGAGCGCGTGACAAAGCAGGCACCGTCCGCACAGAATTTTTCGATGAGCGCACTCGGCCGCACCTCGACATCCTCCAGAAAGCACGACAGGCAGTCCGGCGCGCGCGCCGGGTCGATCGTCACCGTGATGCCATGATAGTGCCCGGTCGGAAAGCGCACCGGGACTGCTTCTGCCGCGCGCTGCACGATCGCCAGATCGCCCGGCGCGAGGAAAAAGCAGGCATCGCCATATGGGTAAGCGATGCGCCCCTCACGGCAGTGATGGATCTCGAGACAGCCGGCCGCACACGCACGCTGCGTGGCGGCGCTTGCCGCATGGACGTCGTGATACGCAATCTCGATTCCCGGGAAAACCGGGTAAGCCGTCCGTGCCGCTTCCCCGTCTGAATCGACAAGGCAGGTAGCTGCGTGCACATCGGCCGGAAGCGGCGCCGGCTGCGGTTTCCCGCCTTGCCATGCAGCCGCCTTGCGTTCTGCCTGAAATTCGAGTTTCTTTGCTGTGGCCATTGCATCGCGCCTCCTGATATCGCGCAAAAGTTAGAGTAGTCTAATCCGAAGAGCACAAAAATGCCGTCCCGGACGGCTCTGCGGATACTGCGTATGTCTTACTTATTATACTGTGCCCCGATCACTGCGTCAAGCATGGAACGCAAAAACGCCCTGCGGTCAAGACCGCAAGGCGCTTTGGAGCTAGTGATGTGACTCGAACACACGACCTGCTGATTACGAATCAGCTGCTCTACCAACTGAGCTACACTAGCGAATTTCTAACAGCTTGCACATTCTATCACAAGTCTCTGCGGATGTCAACACCAAAGTTCGATGATTACTAATTGTTTTCATGCATGAAAAAATGTTGTTTTTTTTGCACGTTTTGTCGGTTATCTTCGATTCATGTCGCTTGTGCAGAATTTGCACTGTTACCCGCCGCCGAAAACGCGCGCTGTTTCAGGCGTTTGCGGGTGCGGTGCAAATCAAAGTTCTTACATTTTCGTGACATGAAGTTTACATAACATTTTGCCTGTTTTGCCTTTGCTGTGAGTTATCAACATTTTCAACATGGTTTTCAACACGCAAATATCCCAGTGTTTTCAATGCGTTGCCGCTCTTTTGCACAAAACAGCCAAATCCGGAAACGGACTTTGCGGATTTTACAAACCGCAATTTTGTTACCATAATACAAATCTCTCGCGTGAGCGAGAGATTTGAAAAAAGGCTTGACAGGCAAAATGCAGGATTTGCGCCGCCGGTGATGATTCAGAGCAGGCCGCTGTCGGCAAACGACACATAATCCTCGCCGCAGACGATGATATGATCCGCCAGCGTGATTCCTACGAGCAAAAGTGCATCGCGCACACGCTTGGTCGTCAGCTCGTCCTCCCGCGACGGCAGCGCGTAGGCGTCGACGTGGTTGTGGCTGAGGATGACGGACACCGCCTTTTGCGACAGCGCCGTCTCGACGATGGTGCGCACGGACACCTCAGCGGCATTGACGACGCCGCGCCCGACCTCCCGGCAGCTGATGAGGCCGCCCTTGGCGTCCAGACACAGGAGGTAGACGACCTCGGCGCGCTCATACAGATACAGCGGCACGAGATACCGCCCCGCCTCCTCGCTCGAGCGCAGGAGTTTCTGCTGGCGGCGCTTGGCCAGCTGATAGCGGCGGCTGACCTGCGGGACGAGCGTGAGCAGCGTCGCCACGTTCTCCCCCGCGCCGGGCACCTGCATCATGTCCTCAAAGCTTGCCTCAAAGACCGCATCAAGCGTGCCGAAATGGTCCAGCAGCGCGTGCGCGAGCTCATTGACGTCGCGCCGCGGCACAGCGTAAAACAGCAGCAGCTCGAGCACGCTGTGGTCGTCGAAATTATCGAGCCCGCAGCGCACGAAGCGCGCCTTCATGCGGGCGCGGTGCCCGTCATGCGTGCCCATAGAACGGGACCTCGGAGATCTCCATGTTCGCCCACGCGTTGAGCTCGCTGCCCGCGCGCGCACCGCGCAGGTACTCGTAGTACGCCTGGCAGCCGATCATGGCGGCATTGTCGCCGCAGAGCTTGAGCGGCGGGACGAACAGACGGATACCAGCCGCATCGCAGGCGGCCTGAAAATCACCGCGGATGCGGGAGTTTGCCGCGACGCCGCCCGCCACGGCGAGCTTGTCATAGCCGAGCTCCCGGACCGCCGCCATCGTGCGCGGCACAAGGCTCTCGCTCATGGCACGGCAGAACGACGCCGCAAGCGACGCCTTATCAAGCAGCTCGCCCTTCTGCTCCGCCGTGTGGGCGAGGTTGATGACGGCTGTTTTCAGCCCGCTGAAGCTCATGTCATACGGGCAGCCGTCGACGTGGCCGATCGGCAGCTTGTACTTGCGGTCGTCGCCGGTCTTGGACAGGTCGTCGATGGGCTTGCCGCCGGGATACGGCAGGCCGAGCACACGCGCGGTCTTGTCAAAGCACTCGCCGGCCGCGTCGTCGCGCGTCGCGCCAAGGATGCGCAGATCCGTATAGTCGCGCACGTCGCAGATGAGCGTGTTGCCGCCCGAGATGGCCAGGCACACGAACGGCGGCTCCAGCTCCGGGTAGGCGATGTAGTTTGCCGCGATGTGGCCGCGGACATGGTGCACCGGGATAAGCGGCACGCCGAGCGCGAGCGCGGCGGACTTGGCAAAGTTCACGCCGACAAGCAGCGCGCCGATGAGCCCCGGCGCACACGTGACGGCCACGGCGTCAATGTCGCCGCGGCTCAGGCCGGTCACCGCCAGCGCACGGTCGGCGAGCTGGGAGATGACCTCCACGTGCGAGCGTGAGGCGATCTCGGGCACGACACCGCCGTAGACGGCGTGCAGGTCGGCCTGCGAAAAGACCTGATCGGTCAGCACCTCGCGCCCGTCGCGCACGAGGGCGACGGCCGTTTCATCACAGGAAGATTCGATCGCAAGAATAATCATATTGTCTCCGCCTCTCTCCGGAACCAGGTCATGAGCAGTGCATCCTCGTCCGGTTTCTGATAGTAATTGCGGCGCTGACCGACGGTCTGAAACCCGTGCTTGCGGTACAGCGCGATGGCGGGCGCATTCGATGCGCGCACCTCCAGGGTCAAAAATGCGAGATTGAGCGCCGCCGCGCGCGCACACAGCGCCTCGAGCAGCGCATCCGCGATGCCCTGCCGCCGGTACTCCGGCGCGACGGCGACATTTCCAATGTCGCCCTCATCGAGCACGTGCAGGAAGTTTGCGTAGCCGAGCACCGTCTCCCCCGCTGCGGCGATGAGAAACACGTGCCGGTCATCCGGCAGCTGGCTCGCCAGCTGCGCGCGCGTCCACGGCGCGGAAAAGCACGCGCACTCAAGCGCCTCGAGCTGCGGCAGATGCGCGCTGCGCGCATCACAGATCGTGACGTCCATCAGTGCGCCTCCGCCCAGCTTGCGCCGATCTTCGCATCCACGAGCAGCGGCACGCGGTAATCGACCACGTGCTCCATCTCATCGACGAGGATGGCCTTGACCGTCTCAGCCTCCTCCGCGGGGCACTCGACGATGAGCTCGTCATGCACCTGCAGCAGCAGCCGCGCCTGCAGGTGCTCTGCGCGCATCCGCGCATCCACGCGCACCATGGCTGCCTTGATGATGTCCGCCGCCGTGCCCTGAATGGGCATATTGAGCGCCACGCGCTCGCCAAAGCTGCGGAGGTTGAAGTTCGAGGACTTGAGCTCCGGCAGATCGCGGCGGCGGCCGAAGAGCGTCGTGACATAGCCGTCCGCCTTGGCCTGTTCGACGACGCGCGTCATATACTCGTGCACGCCGTGGTACTTGGCAAAATAGCTGTCCATGTACGCCTTGGCCTCACTCTGGAACACGCCGATGTCCTGCGCAAGGCTGAAGGCCGAGATGCCGTAGACGATGCCGAAATTGACGGCCTTGGCGTGTGAGCGCTGCAGCGGCGTCACCTCCGCAAGCGGCACGCCGAACACCTGCGACGCCGTGACGGCGTGGATATCCTCCCCACTGCGGAAGGCGGCGATCATCGTCTCATCGTTTGCGATGTGCGCAAGCAGGCGCAGCTCGATCTGGCTGTAGTCCGCGTCCACGAGCACCTTGCCGGGCGAGGCGACGAACATCTTGCGGATCTGCGCGCCGAGCTCGCGGCGCACGGGAATATTTTGCAGGTTCGGCTCTGTCGACGACAGGCGCCCCGTCGCCGTGACGGTCATCTGGAAGTTTGTATGGATGCGCCCGTCGGCGGAGATCTCCTTGAGCAGCCCGTCGGCATAAGTGGACTTGAGCTTCGTGAGCATGCGGTAATCGAGGATCTGCTCGACGATGGGGTGCTTGCCGCGCAGCTTGTCGAGCACGGCGGCGTTTGTGCTCCAGCCGGTCTTGGTCTTTTTCCCGGCCGGAAGCATGAGCCGCTCGAACAGAACGTTGCCAAGCTGCTTCGGCGACTGAATGTTGAACGGCTCGCCCGCGAGCGCCCAGATGCTCTGCTGGAGCTGCTCAATGCTGCTTGTGAGGCTCTCGCCGAAGTCGTACAGTGCCTTGCGGTCGACCAGAAAGCCCGCCTGCTCCATGCGCGCCAGCACCGGGCACAGCGGCAGCTCAACGTCCGTGTAAAGCGGCAGCATGGCCTGTGCGTCCATTTTTTCGTGCAGCACCGGCTGCAGCGCCCAGACGCTCTGTGCATCCGGCAGCTCCTCGCCGAGATACGTCTGCGCGAGCCGCGGCAGGTCATAGCTTCCGGCCGTGGCATCGAGCAGGTAGGCCGCCAGCGCCGTGTCAAACACGAAGCCATCCGTCGGCAGCCCCTCGTCGAGCAGCGCGCGCATGAGGTCTTTGATGTTGTGCCCCGCCTTGCGCACGCGGTCGGAAAACAGCAGGCGCAAAAATGCGTTATAATCATCGCCGAGCTGCTCCCATGAGAGCGCATAGCACGCCTTACCGTCGCAGAGCGTGAGCGTGTCGAGCCCGTCGGGCGCGAGCACCGCGACATAGGGCGCCGCCGTGACCGCCTGCTCGAGCGCGCGCAGCGCGGCGCTGTCCGCCACGTCCACGGTCGGCAGCGCGCTCGACGGTGCGCTTACACCGTCCGCCGGCTGCAGCCCCCACTTTTCCGACAGTGACGTGAAGTTGAGCCGCCGGAACCAGTCGTACAGCTCCGGCCGGTAGTCGTGATCCCAGACGGCCGACTCGAGCGCAAAGTCGATCGGCGCGTCCGTGCGGATGGTGGCAAGGTCGAACGAGAGCTCCGCACTCTCGCGCCCCTCGGTGAGCTTTTTGCGCACACCGGGCTTGATGTCCAGCGCATCGAGGTCACGGTAAATGTCCGCCACCGTGCCGAAGCGCACGAGCAGATCCTTCGCCGTCTTTTCGCCGATGCCCGGCACACCGGGGATGTTGTCGGAGCTGTCGCCCATGAGCGCCTTGAGGTCGATCATGCGGATGGGGTCAAAGCCGTACTCTTCACGAAAGCGCTCGGGCGTGTATTCGATCGTATCCGTCTGCCCCATGCGGGTCTTGACGTTAAAGACATGGGTGCTGTCGGTGATGAGCTGCAGGCTGTCCTTATCGCCGGTGACGACGTCGCACGTCCAACCGGCAACCTCGCAGCGGCGCGCGACCGTGCCGAGCAGGTCGTCGGCCTCCCAGCCGGCCAGCTCCAGCCGCCGCACGCCCATATAGTCGAGCGTCTGCTTGAGCAGCGGCATCTGCACGGCGAGCTCCTCCGGCATGGGCTTGCGCTGCGCCTTGTAGAGCGCATACTGCTCGTGGCGGAACGTGGGGGCGTGCACGTCGAACGCGACGCACACCGCCTGCGGCTGCGCCAGGTCGAAAACGCGCCGGAACGTGCTCAGAAAGCCGTAGACCGCGTTTGTCGGCGTGCCGTCGGGCGCGTTGAGCATCCGGATGCCGTAAAAGGCGCGGTTGATGATGCTGTTGCCGTCGAGAATCATGAGTTTCATTCAGGTGTCCTCCCTGTGCGTCACTGGCCGCGCAGCTCAATGAGCCGGTCGCGCAGCACAGCGGCATACTCGTACTCGAGCATTTCGGCCGCCTTCTTCATCTGTGCCTCGAGCCGCGCGATCTCGGCTCGGCGCTCGGTCTCCGTCATCTTCACGCCGTCGGCGCGCTTGGGCGCTTCGACGTCGCCGGAGATCTCGAGCAGCTCGCGCACGCCCTTAACGATCGTCTTGGGCACGATGCCGTGCGCTTGATTGTAGGCCGCCTGCTTGGCGCGGCGGCGGTTGGTCTCCATGATGGCCGCGTGCATGGCGGCCGTCTCCTTATCCGCGTACATGATGACCGTGCCCTCGGCGTTGCGCGCCGCGCGGCCGATCGTCTGGATGAGGCTCGTCTCGCTGCGCAGAAAGCCCTCCTTGTCCGCGTCGAGGATCGCCACGAGCGACACCTCCGGCAGATCCAGTCCCTCACGCAGGAGGTTGATGCCGACGAGCACGTCAAACGCACCCGTGCGCAGGTCGCGGATGATCTCCATGCGCTCGATCGCGCCGATGTCGTGGTGCAGATACCGGCAGCGGATGCCCGCGTTCGTGAGGTAGGCCGAGAGATCCTCGGCCATTTTCTTTGTGAGCGTGGTCACGAGCGCGCGTTCGTTTTTGGCGATGCGGGCGTTGATCTCACCGATGAGATCGTCGATCTGCCCCTCGATGGGGCGCACGAAGATCTGCGGGTCGAGCAGGCCGGTCGGCCGGATGATCTGCTCGGCGATCTGCCCTGCGTGCTCGCGCTCATAGTCGCCCGGCGTAGCAGAGACATAGATGGCCTGATGCACCCGCTGCTCGAATTCCTCGAATTTCAGCGGACGGTTATCGTACGCGCTCGGCAGGCGGAAGCCGTACTCGACGAGCGAATCCTTGCGCGCACGGTCGCCGCGGTACATGGCGCGCACCTGCGGCAGCGTAACGTGGCTCTCATCGACAAAGAGCAGAAAATCCTTCGGAAAATAGTCCAGCAGCGTCATCGGCGCGCTGCCGGGGGCGCGGCCGCTGATGATGCGCGAGTAGTTCTCGATGCCGGAGCAGTAGCCAAGCTCCTGCATCATCTCAATGTCATAGTCCGTGCGCTGGCGGATGCGCTGCGCCTCAAGGAGCTTGCCCTGCTGCTCAAACGTTTTCACGCGCGCATCGCACTCGGCGCGGATCTCGCCGATGGCGCGCTCCATCTTTTCGTGCGTTGTGACATAGTGCGACGCGGGATAGATCGCCACGTGGCTGAGCGTGCGGATGGGCGCACCGGTGACGACGTTGATGTCCGAAATGCGGTCGATCTCGTCGCCGAAAAACTCCACGCGCACGGCATGGTCGGACGAATAGGCCGGAAAAATGTCGATCGTATCGCCGCGGACGCGGAACATGTTGCGCGCAAAGGCAATGTCGTTGCGCTCGTAGCGGATGTCGATGAGCTTGCGCATGAGCTCCTCCGGGTCGCGCTGCTGGCCGGTGCGCAGAGAGATGACCATGTTGGCGTAGTCGATCGGGTCGCCGAGGCCGTAGATACACGACACGGACGAGACGACGATCACGTCCCGCCGCTCAAACAGGCTCGACGTGGCCGAGTGGCGCAGACGCTCGATCTCGTCGTTGATGGAGGCGTCCTTTTCGATGAACGTGTCCGTGTGCGGGATGTACGCCTCCGGCTGATAGTAGTCGTAGTAGCTGACAAAATACTCCACGGCGTTGTTCGGAAAAAACTCCTTGAACTCGCTGCACAGCTGCGCCGCGAGGATCTTGTTGTGCGCGAGCACGAGCGTCGGCCGCTGTACGCGCTCGATGACCTTGGCCATCGTGTACGTCTTGCCGGAGCCGGTCACGCCGAGCAGCACCTGCTCGTCAATGCCGTTTTCCACGCCCTGCGCGAGCGCGTCGATCGCCTCGGGCTGATCGCCCGACGGCTCGTAGGGCGAAACAACTTCAAAATCCGGCATGGCACGGCCTCCTTTTACAAAATTAGAATCAGAATATTATACCACCACACGCCCTGTTTCACAAGCGAAAAGCGCCCGGAAGCGGCTGCTTCCGGGCACATACGGTTTCCATCTGCAATTATTCGCCGAAATCGAGCACGCGGCGCATGCGGATGAGCGTCAGGCGGTTGCGGATGGCAGCCGAAACGCTGAGCATATCCTCCGACAGAGCCGGGTCGATGCCGATCTGCTCGGGCTTGTAGAACGCGCCGAGCTTCTCGCACAGGGCGGCAAGCTCCTCGGCCGAGGGGATCTCGGCGATGATGGCGCGGATCTCGTCCCAGTGGTCAACGATGTTCTGCGGATCAAAGGTGCCGAGCACGTCGTTCTCGTTCTCCTTCATGATGCCGTCGGCGAGGGGGCCAAATTTCTCGTCCACCCATGCGCGGGTCAGGGGCTCGAAGGGCTTGGCCTTCGGCGTCGGGAGCGAGGCAAGGTAATGGTACTCCTTGGCGCACAGGTATGTGCCCACACCGACGCACTGGCCGTGCATGCCGTGTGCATTTTCAAACCGCGGCGGCTTCATCTCCACAAGGTGCGCCATCAAGTGCTCGGCGCCGGACGCAGCGCGGGAGTGGTTGAGCAGCTGCATGGTCAGGCCGGAGATCATCTGCGCCATGGTCATGGCCTCAAAGTCCGGCTTGCCGCCGGCCGCCATATCATCGGCAGCCTTGCGCATAATGGTCAGCGCCTCCTCGGCGAGATCGGCGACCATGGGGCAGTAATACTCGCCCGAGACGAGGTGTGCGATCTTCCAGTCCGCGAGCGAAATGTACTTGGCCAGAATGTCCGAAATGCCGCTCACGGTCAGCCACAGGGGCGCACCGGAGACCACGTTCAGGTCGCAGACGACGAGCGCCGCAGCCTGCATGGGGATGGACTTTTTCTGACCGTCGATGATGATCGAGCAGATGTTGGCCGTGAAGCCGTCGGAGCTCGCAAGCGTCGGCACGGCGACGAACGGGATGCCGAGGTGGTACGCCGGGTAGCGGCCGAAGTCCATGATCGTGCCGGAGCCGACCGCGACGATCACGTCCGGATGGTCGAGCTGGCGCATCATGTCCTCGATCATGCCCTTTTCGGAGTGCAGGCCCTCGGCGTTGAGGACGATCTCCTGATCGGCGCGCACATGCTTGAGCGTCGGAAGGTTATACGTGTTCGTGTCATAGATGACAGCGCGCTTGCCGGTCAGGCCGACCTCGTCCATATACTGGTCGAACTTGTCGAGCGCGTCATACTCCACGACGACCTTCTTCGTCTCCAGGGTGTGCTCGCGGCCGCACTTACAAGGGCCGACATACTTGCTGCAATCGAGAATCATGCAAAAATCGCTCCTATCTAAAGATTGAATTTCCGTTTACCAGCATATTGATTTTTCGCGCCAAAGTCAAGCCCCGCAGCAGAATAACCGGTTCAAAATACAGAAAACGTTCCATTTTTGTTTTTGATAAAAATCGTTCATTCAAAACTTTAAGGGTCCGTGCGAATGTTAACGGTTGCAAAACGCATGCGCGGGGTGTAAGATGACAAAGTCACTTTTCGCTTTACACAGATTTTAAGTGCATTTTACATTCCGGCGAGCTTTTCGCCTTTTTCAAAAGCTATTCTTTCTATCCGGACGGTGATTTTTTATGGAACTGACTGCGATCGCGCAATGGCTCAACACGGCCTTTGCGGGCTATGACTACACCATTTTGCAGGCGCTGCACAGTTTGGCCGGTGCGGCGGGCGGGGTTTTTACGCCGCTGTGCCGGGCCATCACGCTGCTGGGCGAGAAGGGCATTGTCTTTCTCGCACTCGGTATCGCACTGATGCTCTTTCCGAAAACGCGCAAGGTGGGCATCTGCATGTTCGGCGCCGTGTGCTGCGGTGCGCTCATCACGAACTTCTGGCTCAAGGACTTCGTCGCCCGGCCGCGCCCGCTGACGGTGGAACCTTTCCGCACCTGGTGGCAGACCGCCGGCGCGTATGCCGAGAGCGAATACTCCTTCCCCTCCGGTCATGTGACGGCCGCAATGGCCGGCGTGACCGCGCTCGTGCTCACGGGCAAAAAGCCCGCGCGCTACTGGGCATTCCTGTTCGTGCCGGTGATGGGCATCGCGCGCAACTACCTCATGGCGCACTACCCGTCCGACGTGCTCGGCGCGATGATCGTGGGGCTGATCGCGGCGACGGTCGCCTATGCGATCACGCTGCTGATCTACCGCATCGTGTCGGCGCACCCGGACAATCGCTTCTGCCGCTTTGTGCTCCACGGCGGCATCGGCAGCAAAAAAGACCGGCAGGCCGCCTGAGTCTGCCGGAAGAAAGAGCCCGCCCCGCACGGCTGTGCGGGGCGGGCTTTGCTATGCTCTTATGCTTCGGCGGGCGGATTTTCCGCAGCCTTGGCGCGGATATCATCGATGACCTTGCGGCAGCGCGCAGCGTTGTACACGACCGGCACAGGGTAGTTGGGGTTGGCCTCGGCCAGCGCCCAATCGATGATCTGCGGGATGTCGGCTTCCTGAATGAAGTCGAAGCCCTTCGGGATGCCCATGCGCTCGTTCATGGCATAGATCTCCGCGATAAAGGCCTGCGCCTTCTCCGCGTCCGTGCCCTCGGTCTTGACGCCGGCGATCTCGCTCAGGCGCGCAAGTCTCGGATATACGGCCTCGCCGTAGTCCTCCAGAACGATCGGCAGGATGACCGCGTTGGCAAGACCGTGCGGGGTGTTATACAGACCGCCGAGCGTGTGCGCGATGGCGTGCACATTGCCGACACCGGCGCGGGAGAACGCGAAGCCTGCCTTGAAGGCGGCGATCATCATGTTCTCACGGGCCTTGAGATCATCGCCGTGCGCGTAAGCGACCTCGAGGTTATCGAAGATAAGCTTGACGGCCTCTTCGGCGAGGCGCAGGCTCTCCTTGGTGTTGTACGTCCAGCTGATGTACGCCTCGATCGCGTGGGTGAGCGCGTCCATGCCGGTGGTCGCGGTCGTGCGCGGCGGCAGGCCGACGGTCAGCTCCGGATCGAGAATGGCATACAGCGGCATGAGCTTGAGATCCATGAGCGCGTACTTGTGGTGCGTCTCGCTGTCGGTGATGACGGCGGCGATCGTCGTCTCACTGCCGGTGCCGGACGTCGTCGGAATGGCGACGATCGGCGGCACGGTCTTGCCGACACGCATGACACCGGCCATGTCGTTGCAGCTCTTTTTCGGGCAGGCAACGCGGGCAGCCGCACCCTTGGTCGCATCCATCGGGCTGCCGCCGCCGAGAGCGACGAAGCCGCTGCAGCCGGTCTCCACGTACTGTGCGCGGATCTTCTCGACCGTGGTCACGGAGGGGTTGGCCTCGACCTCGCAGAACACCTCATAGGGCATACCCGCCTCCTCGAGCGCAGCAAACAGCTTCGGTCCGAGCGACTTGACCACGTGCGAACCGGTGACGACCATGACCTTTTCCACACCGCACTTGCCGAGCACGTCCGGTACCTGTTTAAGACAGCCGGCGCCGGAGAGCACGATCGGCTTGCGCCAATGCAGGCAGCGCATACCGATGTCAAACACCTGCTGGTAGGTGCGGTAATAAGCTTTTTTCAATCCATCCATAATGTGTTTCCTTCCCTCCGCCGCACCGGCGGATCTATCAATTTTCCATCCCTCTTATACTACTGATTTGCAGAAATTTGTCAAGCATTTTGTGCAAAAGATGACAATCCTTCCGTTCACCCGCACATCAGAGCATATCCGCGAGCCTGCGCCCCATGAGCACGCCCATGGCCGAGGCCATCATCAGGCCGCGCGTCCAGCCGGAGGAGTCGCCCAGGCAGTGCAGACCGGGCACGTTCGTGTTGAGCGCATCGTCCATGGCGATGCGGTTGCTGTAAAACTTCAGCTCCGGGGAGTACAGCAGCGTCTCATAGGCGGCGAAGCCGGGCACGACCTCATCCATGGCCTTGATGAAGTTGATGATGTTGAGCATGGCGCGGTACGGCATGGCGGACGTGATGTCGCCCGCAACGGCGTCCGGCAGTGTGGGGCGGACGTTCGACTGCGCGAGCTCCTTCTGCCACGTGCGCTTGCCGTCGAGGATATCGCCGAAGCGCTGCACCATGATGTGCCCTGCGCCGAGCATATTCGTCAGCTCGCCGACCTTCTGCGCGTAGGCGATCGGCTGGTTGAACGGCACGGAGAAATTATGCGAGCAGAGGATCGCCACGTTCGTGTTGGGCGACTTGAGCTCCTTATACGCATGGCCGTTGACGACGGCGAGATCGTTGTCATAGTTCTCCTGCGAGACAAAGCCGCCGGGGTTCTGGCAGAACGTGCGCACCTTGTTCTTAAACGGCGCGGGATAGCCGATGAGCTTCGACTCATAGAGCACGCGGTTGACAGACTCCATGACCTCATTGCGCACCTCGACGCGCACGCCGATATCGACCGTGCCGGGCTTGTGCTCCACACCGTGCTCGAGGCAGACCTTTTCCAGCCAGTCCGCGCCGCGGCGGCCGGTGGCAATGACGGTGTGCCTGGCCTCGATGGTGTAGTCCTGATGCGCATCGTGTGCCACGACACCGCAGCAGCGCCCGTCGCGCACGATGACATCCTCGCACGTGCAGCCGAAGAGCATCTCCACACCGTGCTCGCGCAGGTAGTTTTCAATACCGAGATACACTTCGTGTGCCTTTTCCGTGCCGAGGTGACGGATCGGGCAGTCGACCAGACGCAGGCCCGCGCGGATGGCACGTGTGCGGATCTGCTTGACCTCCTCCGTGTTCTCCAGCCCTTCGACGTGCTCGTCCGCGCCGAATTCGAGATAGATGCCGTCGGCATAATCAATGAGTTCCTGTGCCTTCTGCTCGCCGACAAGCGTAGGCAGGTCACCGCCGACATCGCTGCACAGCGAGAGCTTCCCGTCCGAAAATGCGCCCGCGCCGGAGAATCCGGTCGTGATGTGGCAGTACGGCTTGCAGTTCATGCACTTGCCGGTCTTAGCTTTCGGGCAGCGGCGGTTTTCAATGGCCTGTCCCTGCTCGATCATGACGATCTTCTCCGGAGCGCCGCGGCGCAGCAGCTCCAGCGCCGTGAAAATACCGGCAGGACCGGCGCCGACGATAACAACATCTGCGTTCATGAAGGGTTCCTCCTTAATTTGATCCGATCGGTGTTTGTGATCCGTTCCTTGATATCCACGTGCTGCGGACGCAGCAAAGCACAGCAAAAACACCGCACTTCGTGCGGTGTTTTTGCTGTGTGTGGTTCTCAATCTGGAGCGGGCAACGAGATTCGAACTCGCTACCTCCACCTTGGCAAGGTGGCGCTCTGCCAAATGAGCTATGCCCGCATTTCGTGAATGCAAGCGTTATTGTACCACAAAAAGACGGCTTGTCAAGCGTTTTTTCTCTTTTTTCTGATTTTATCGTGTCAGAGCTTCTCGCCCTCGTGCCAGATGAACGACTGCGCCGCGCACGTCGGACAGCTGTCAGCCGACCACTGGTAGGTACCGCGCATGCTCTCGTCGCTGCGCAGCCACAGCGTCTCCGACTGCATGGACAGGTCGAGATGATAGTAATTGCCGTTGACCTGCACCACGTTCCAGCAGCGGTCAATGCCCTGGAAGCGGCCGCTCACGACCTGACACGGTATGTTGAGCGCGTCGCACACCGCCTTGTATGCCATGGCCAGCGCGCAGCTGTCGCCCGTGCCGCTCACGAGTGCGTCATAGGCGGTGCGCACGGTCGTCGTGCGCTGCTCACAGGCACGCATGACGACGAAGGCCGCCTGCAGCGGTGTCTCCTTCTCCCCTGCCGTGAGCGAAGAGATCAGCGTGCGCACACGGCCGTCAAGCTGTGTGCGGCGGTCGTTGACCGCGGATGCGCCGATGTCGTAGCGCAGCGTGACGCCGAAGATCTTCTGGCTGCTGCCACCGCTGTAGACCGTGACGTCGATGACCGGGAGATCCACCACGAGCTGCGGCTGATTCAGGCACGCCGAGCGCACAAGCGCCGCGACGTCGCCCGTTTCGAGCGTGCTGGTGCTGATCTGGATGGCAAACTGCGTTTTCTGCCGGTCGAGCGCATCGACCACGCAGTCAAGGATGCTCTTTTGCGTCTGGGCACTGTAGATGGAGCGCACCTCGTTCTCCGGCCGGTTGTAGGCGATGGTGATGCTCGCCTCACAGTAGGCGACCACCTGCTCGGTCTCATAGGTGACGCTGTCGATACAGTACGCGCCGATGGCCGTACCGGTGCGCAGCTCCTCGCAGGCGGCGGCCAGATCGTCGGCAATGATGCCGTCATAGTCGCCGAAAGCCAGCACGAACGAGCGCTCGTACTGTGCGGCCATCGCATTGAGCGCGCGCATAAGACCCGCATAGTTGCGGATCTGCGTGGTGTCGGCATCCGTCAGCAGATTCGACGGCTCCTCATACGGGCGCACCGACAGATATTCCTTGTCAAACACGGACGTGCATCCGCACAGCGACACCAGCAGTGCCGCCAGTAGGATGCCGGTGATGCAGCGTTTGCGCATACCCCGCTCCTTTCAATCGTCGCCGTAGATGTTTCCAAAGCCGCGGCCAAAGACGTCCTTGGCCTCGGACACGATGACAAATGCCTTTCCGTCCACCGAGCGCACGACCTCGCGCAGCTGCGCGATCTCCGGCCGCTTGACCACGCAGAGGATGACCTGCATCTCTCTGCCCGACCACGCGCCCTCGCCGTTGAGCAGCGTGACGCCGCGGCCCATCGTGCAGGTGATGGCGCTCTTGATCGCGCCGACGTTGCTGCTGATGATGTAGCACACCTCCGACACACCCGGCCCGTAGAGGACGAGGTTGACGACCTTCGAGCTGATGAACATCTCGATCATGGTGTACATGCAGCTGTCGTATTTCTTGAACAGGAACGCGAACGTCAGCACGACGAGCACGTTCATGCCGAACAGCAGCGTGCCGAAATTTATGTACGGGTAGCGCCGGCGCAGGATCTTGGCCAGAATGTCCGTGCCGCCGCCGGTCGTGCCGGTGGTATAGATCAGGCCGTAGCCCGCGCCGTTGATGACGCCGCCGTAGACAGCGCCGAGCATCGGCTCATCCGTCGCGACAAGCTCGGTGATCGCAAGCAGGTCGATGAACACGGAGATCATCGCCATGACGCACAGCGCCAGAATGAGCCGGCGCGTGCCGAGCCGGTGCCGCCAGCCGAGACAGAAGATCGGGATATTGATGAGGATCGACAGCACGCCGACCGGGATGCGCGTCAGCAGATGGATGATCTGCGCGATGCCGGTCACGCCGCCGGAAACGATGCTGTTCGGGAAGGTGAAAAACTGAAATGCCGCGGCCACGAGCGCCGAACCGACGATCAGCTTCATGTAGTCAAAAGCGGAAAAACGATGTAGATCCATAGTTTCCTCCTCAGATCAGGCTCATTTGCTCCTCACCGCGGTCGTCCTCGCGCAGCAGCGCACCGGCTGCCGGCAGACTCTTGGCGCGGTAGCGCGCGTGGTTGTGGATGAGCGTATCGGGCACAAACTGTGCCTGCGTGACGACGGCCTTTTTCTTCAGCGCCATGACGGCGACGCCCTGCGTCGTACGCGATGCCTTGAGCGCTATCGCCTCCGGCGGGAAGAGCAGCGCGCGCCCGTCGGACGCAAAGACCGCGACCTCGCTGCCCTCGTAGAGCGGCAGCACGGCTATGAGCGGACTCTTGTCCGAGTACGCGCCGGTCAGGCGGCGGCGGTTCGTCTTGGTCTCATAGGCCGCCACGGGGATGCGCGCGGCCTTGCCGTTTTCAAACACGAGCAGCAGCTCGCCGCGATAGTCGCCGGGGTCGACCATGCACAAGACGTGCTCCTCGTCGTCCATGGACAGCACCGTCGGCAGGTACACGCCGAGCACGGACGCCTTCGTGTCCGCAAAGTCGCAGAGCTTGGCCTTATATACCTGTTGACGGTCGGTGAAGATGAGAAGTTCCCCGCGGTTCGTCGCGCCGAAGCTCTGGCTGAGCTCGTCGCCGTCCTTATACTTCTGCTCGCCGCTCATGCGCAGCGACTGCGGCGTGATCTTCTTGAAATAGCCCTCGCGCGAGAGGAACAGCTGCACCGGATAATCCGGCACAAGGTCCTCCGTCGGCAGCATCGTGACGCTCTCCGCCGCGACGATGCCCGTGCGCCGCGGCGACGGGTACCTGCGGATGATCTCCTTGAGCTCGCGGATGATGATGCTGCGGATGCGGCGCTTGCTCTCAAGCGTCGCCTCAAGGTCGGCAATGTCTTTTTCCAGCGCATCGGTCTCGGCCGTGCGCTTGAGGATGTACTCGCGGTTGATGTTGCGCAGCTTGATTTCGGCGACAAAGTTTGCCTGCACCTCATCGAGACCGAAGCCCGCCATGAGGTTGGGCACGACGTCGGCCTCCCGCTCGGTGTTGCGGATGATGGCGATGGCGCGGTCGATGTCGAGCAGGATCTTGCCGAGGCCCTGCAGCAGGTGGAGCTTGGCGCGCTTTTTCTGCAGGTCAAAGAACACGCGCCGCCGGATGCACTCCATGCGCCACGACGTCCACTCGTCGAGGATCTCGCCGACACCCATCACGCGCGGATTTCCCGCGATGAGAATGTTGAAGTTGCAGGCAAAGCTGTCACACAGCGGCGTGAGCCGGAAGAGCTTCTGCATGACCTGCTCGGGGTCTGCGCCGCGCTTGAGGTCGATGGCGAGCTTCAGGCCGCTGAGGTCGGTCTCGTCGCGCATATCGGCCACCTCGCGCAGCTTGCCCGCCTTGACGAGCTCGGCCACCTTGTCGATGACAGCCTCCACGGTCGTGGAGTACGGGATCTCATAGATCTCGATGATGTTCTCCTTCGGCAGGTGCCGCCAGCGGGCGCGCACCTTGAAGCTGCCGCGTCCGGTGCGGTAGATCTGCGCCATCTCGCTGCGGTCATAGAGGATCTCGCCGCCGGTCGGAAAATCCGGCGCGGGCAGCGTCGAGAGCAGGTCGTGGTTCGGATCCTCGAGATAGGCGATCGTCGTGCGGCAGACCTCCTCAAGGTTGAAGCCGCAGATCTGGCTCGCCATACCGACGGCGATGCCGAGGTTTGCCGACACGAGCACGTTCGGGAAGCGCGTCGGCAGCAGCGCCGGCTCTTTCATCGAGCCGTCGTAGTTATCGACAAAGTCGACGGTGTCGCTGTCGATGTCGCCAAAGAGCTCGGCGCAGATGGACGCGAGCTTCGCCTCCGTGTAACGCGAGGCGGCATAGGACATATCGCGCGAAAACACCTTGCCGAAGTTGCCCTTGGAGTCCACGAACGGCGTCAGCAGCGCGCCGTAGCCCTTGGACAGGCGCACCATGGTCTCATAGATCGCGGCGTCGCCGTGCGGGTTGAGGCGCATGGTCTGACCGACGATGTTGGCCGACTTCGTGCGTCCGCCCGAGAGCAGGTTCATCTTGTACATCGTGTACAGCAGCTTGCGGTGGCTGGGTTTGAAGCCGTCGATCTCCGGGATCGCGCGCGAGACGATGACGCTCATCGCATACGGCATATAGTTTTGCTCCAGCGTCTCGGTGATGGGCTGGGAGATGACCTCCGCCTTGAGCCCGACGACGTTGGGATCGACTGTTTTCTTGATTTCCGGTGCTTTTTTTCTCGGCATAACGTTACCGTTCCTTTACGCAGGTTTTTCTCAGGAAATATCGGCCAGATCGAGAAACTGGCTGCCGCACTCGGCGATGTGCGCCTTGCGCCCGGCCAGATTATCGCCGAGCAGCAGATCGAACATCTGCGCCGTGCGCTCGACGTCCTCCGGCATGACGCGGATGAGCTTGCGCGTGTCGGGGTTCATGGTCGTGAGCCACATCATCTCGGGATCGTTCTCGCCGAGACCTTTCGAGCGGTTGATGTCCGCCTTCGCGCCGCCGAGACCGTCGACGATGGCCGCCTTCTCGCGGTCGGAATAGGCGAAGTAGGTCTTGCCCTTGCTCACGATCTCATACAGGGGCGACTCGGCGATGTACACATATCCCTCGCGGATCAGCGTCGGGGCGAGGCGGTAGAGCATGGTGAGGATGAGCGTGCGGATCTGGAAGCCATCCACGTCGGCATCGGTGCAGATGATGACCTTGTTCCAGCGCAGGTTCTCGAGGCTGAACGCCGAGAGGTCCTTGGCCTGCTTGCTCTGCACCTCCACGCCGCAGCCGAGCACGCGCATGAGGTCGGTGATGACGTCGCTCTTAAAAATGCGCGCATAATCAGCCTTGAGGCAGTTGAGGATCTTGCCGCGCACGGGCATGATGCCCTGAAACTCCGCATCACGCGAGAGTTTGCACGCGCCAAGTGCGGAGTCACCCTCCACGATGTAGATCTCGCGGCGCGAGACGTCCTTCGAGCGGCAGTCGACGAATTTCTGCACGCGGTTGGCGAGGTCGACGTTGCCGGTGAGCTTTTTCTTGATGTTCAGGCGCGCTTTTTCCGCCGTCTCGCGGCTGCGCTTATTGATGAGCACCTGCTCCATGACGCGGTCGGCATCAGTCTTGTGCTCGATGAAATAGATCTCCAGCTGCTCGCGGAAAAACTCCGTCATGGCCTCCTGGATAAATTTATTCGTAATGGCCTTCTTCGTCTGGTTTTCGTAGGAGGTGATGGTCGAAAAGCAGTTCGTGACCAGGATCAGGCAGTCCTGCACGTCCTGAAAGTTGATTTTGCTCTCGCTCTTCTGATACTTGCCCTGCTGCTTGATGTAGGCGTCGATGGCGGAGGTGAAGGCGCTCTTGGCCGCCTTTTCCGGCGCGCCGCCGTACTCCAGCCAGGACGAGTTGTGGTAGTATTCGATGTCGTTGACGCGGTTGGAAAAGCAAAACGCCGCCGAGATCTTCACCTTGTATTCGGGCTTATCCGCGCGGTCGCGTCCGCGGCGCTCGGTCTCCATGTAGGCCGGCGCGGTCAGCGCGTCCTCGCCCGCGAGCTCCTTGACATAGTCGAGGATGCCGTCGGCGTAGCAGTAGTCCGTCGTCTCGAACGTGCTGCCGCGCTGCACGCGCAGGCGAAACGTCACGCCCTTGTTCACGACGGCCTGCCGGTGCAGCACGTCCTGGAAATAGCTCTCGGGCACATCGATGTCCGTGAACACCTCCAGATCCGGCCGCCAGCGGATGGTCGTGCCGGTCTTTTTGCGGTCGGCCGGGGCGCTCTCCAGCCCGCCGACGACCTCGCCCTGCCGAAAATGCAGGCTGTACTTTTTTCCGTCGCGCCAGATGGTCACGTCCATATATTCCGAGGCGTACTGCGTGGCGCACGCGCCCAGACCGTTGAGACCGAGCGAATATTCGTAGTTCTCGCCCTCGTTGTTTTTGTACTTGCCGCCGGCGTACATCTCACAGAAGATCAGCTCCCAGTTGTAGCGCTGCTCCTTCTCGTTCCAGTCCACCGGACAGCCGCGCCCGAGATCTTCCACCTCAATGGACTTGTCTTCATAGCGCGTAACGGTTATAATATTGCCGAATCCCTCGCGCGCCTCGTCGATCGCGTTCGAGAGAATTTCAAACACCGCGTGCTCGCAGCCCTCCAGCCCGTCAGAGCCGAAGATGACGCTCGGACGCTTGCGCACGCGCTCCGCGCCCTTGAGCATCGAGATGCTATCGTTGCCATAGGTTGTCGTTGAGGCCTTTGCCATGTCGTTGGATCCCTCTCATATCACAAGATGTGGTAGCATTGATTTCATACCTTAACCAATCTAGTATACCGTATCAAGGCCGGAAATGCAAGGAATTCCAAAAAATAGACGGGGAACGCAGTTTGCGCTCCCCGCCGCCCCGGAGTCTCCGGGATCGAGCCCGCCGCTCCGGCACTTGACGCGGCCCGTTCCGAACGGCCCTCCGGAGAGCCGGAGCTGCACGTCCCCGCGCGCACAGCGGCCTGCAGGCTGCCTGCAGGGGTGCGGAGGCTGCACCGCGGTCTGTGTACCGGGTCTGCCTTCGCGGGTCTGCGTTGCTGCGCCGCGCGGCGGATCTCACGTCCGGTCTCAGTATGTGCCCGAAAGCGAGGCGCTATGCACGCGAAATTTCGCTGCGCCGTGACTAAAACCGCCGCTGCCGGCATAGAATACACAGAAAAGCGAACGGAGGCTTTTCCATGTCCGGACTGAGAAAGCAGCAGCGGGCGCACCGTGCGGAGGTGCAGCGTGTGCGCACCGAGATGCTCGGCGTGCGCCGCGCGCTCGAGCAGGCCTACAACGAGTTTGACAACGTCACCGATCCCCTGCTGATGGAGGCGTGCATCTATGAGATCAATGCGCTGCGCGCAAAGTATAACTGCGCCGTGCATGATCTGAAAAATCTGACACAATAGGATGGGTTTCTTATGCCGCAATCACTCACAGACATTCTGATCGTCGTCGCCGCCGTGTTTCTCCTCTGGCTGGTCATCCGGCTGTTTCGCAAGCCGATCCGCTGGATCTTAAAGCTGCTGCTCAACACGGCCATCGGCTTCGCGGCGCTGTTTGCGCTGAACTTTTTCGGCAGCGCCGTCGGCATCACGCTCGGCCTCAACTGGATCAACGCGCTCGTCATCGGCGTGGCCGGATTTCCGGGGCTGGTGCTGCTGCTGCTCATCAAATATCTCTTTTAGCCTACATAAACGTTTCCCCGCATCCGAAGATGCGGGGAACTGCTTTATCCGGGCGTGCCGGTGCTCTGCGTCAGCTCCGGCCATGTGCCGGTATCATTATAATTCTCGCGCGTGAGCGTCCAGCTGTACGGCGCGGGCCGCTTCGCAGCAATGTACAGCACGATGCACATCGCCAGCACCACGATCAGCACGCACCAGAGGATGATCTTGCTTGTTTTCGACATGGTCATTTCCTCCCAAAATCACGTTATGTAAACTTATATCCTCCGTTCTTATATCCAGAGTACCATATTCCGGCGGGAAAGGAAAGTGATTTCCGGATATTGGGGCAAAAAAGCACGCCGGGTGAAGCTCCGCTCCAC
>ERZ773114.1369-NODE-1369-length-25987-cov-10.774140_pt1 | contig 25987 bp, 20 predicted proteins | sample MGYA00580564_ERZ773114 | MGnify/ENA primary metagenome ERZ773114 (study PRJEB29015, sample SAMEA2737836) | human gut metagenome | biome: human gut; feature: human-associated habitat; material: faeces | place: China | collected 2012 ... | reverse complement strand
ATGGTGGCGCAATTTTCAACTGGAATATTGGCGCACTTTTCAATTAGTATCTACATAAAACGTATAAACCAATCCTTTTTCGGAAGCATAAATCCGCGAATCGTAATCGTCCGTATGGAAATAAGTACCTTGTACGGATACGGCCAAAGGGAATCCGGAAAAAGTATAAGCGCAGGACTGGGTACATTGCCAGCCTTGTTTTCCTTCAAACTCATGCCCTTTCCCACTCTGCTGGCGAAAACAGTTGTAATCGACCGTGGTGCGGCATGAAAAAGCTCCCGGCGTATAAGCAAGTCTGCAACGGAGCTTGTGATGAAAGACCGGTAACGTCACTTTCCCGCCTGTTCCCGACACATCCCTCTCCTTGCGCTTATACCGGTAATTGAGATATAGCAATAAGTCTTTCTGCGGAGAATAGGTAGCCTGAAACATTCCGTCTATTCCCTGCGAAGCCTTGCTGATGCGATACTTCCACCAGGGGAAAGAGAACATATCCAAAGAAGCGAAAAACTTCCAATGCGCCCAGGGAGCAGCTTCCGCAGCCAGATACCAGCCGTTTTCGTTTTGCGGAGCACTTCCTTCGCCGAACGAACGCCCGAAGAAAGACCAGTAATCGTGGAAATAACAACGATGTATTAACAGCAGTTGATAACCTGTTAATATTTTATATTTCAGTTGGTTCAGCAAGGCATATCCCTGTTTACCAACAGCCCCCTCTCCTATCCATACCAACCTTCCCCAACGGTATTTATAATCCACACCCAGATTATAAAAATCATTTCCATGCAAGTTGTATTTCGCATACTTCTTTAAATCCGGTTCATAAGGATGACTGAAACGATAATAAATACCTGTCACCCCCACTTTCAATCTATTTTTTTCGTAAGTGAGGTTACCACCCGCCGATTGCATGACAAATGCATTCATTTTATCCGCCTCCTTCTCCGTACGGTGCAAACCTGTTTTGTAAATGGAAGCGATTTTTCCGCCTTTCACCACTCCATCCATAGAACGGTGCGAATAGAAAGCGGAAAGTTCTAAAAAACGAAGAATTTCCACTGTTACCGCCGTTCCGCGAAAATAGTTATACGAGTCCGTAGAGCTGTGTTTCCGGATTCCCCCTCTGCGGAATTCGGATGCAGACATGGAGAAAGTTTTTCCTAATCCAAAGTCTGTGCCAATCACCAGGCCCTGCCCGAACCCCAGTTTATAATTACCCAATGCCAAAGCTTTCAGCCTGCCCCTGTTTTTGAGTAAGCCGTAAAACGAATAGTAATCATACCCTTTCTTGTCATGCAAAGCAAAGAACGGTTCACCGGCATCCTTCTCTCCCGTTATTCCCGCCTGAAAGTAATCTCCATAACGAAAACTGTAACGCAGTGAATGGTAAACGGCAGGTCCCAGATAGTTTTTCTCATATCCCTTGCGGGTATATAAAGGGATATCCAGACGTGTCAATACTTCTTGCCCGGCATACTTCAATACCGTTTTTAAAGAAGGATAGCGGGAAGGGCCCTCAACGGTCTTTATGCAGACGAAGGGTAACAGCAGTTCGATAGTCTGCCGATCCATCTCCGCCACCAACTGCAACTCATAAAGAGTCTGCATCTGCCCGTTTATATAAACATACGCCAAAATATTTTCTATTTGAATATCCGTAAGGAAAGGAAATTCCTCCAATTGCCGTTTTGTGGCGGTATTGATATTGACAGGTTCTTGCAGACGAGCGGAAAGCACTTCCAGTTCATCTTCCCAGTTTCTCTCTTCTTCATCGGCGGAGAGTTGTTCCAGATTCTCTTCCCACAGGGATAATGTCGCATTTTGAGCTACAAGCATAGGAGTTATTAACAGCATACTCATAAAAACTCCTATCTTGATTAGGGTCATCTATAATAGTGTGTTTCCGGATAATAGGCAACGAAGTTACCTTAAATTAGTTAATTGAACAAGGAAAAATGAAAGCAATGTAACAACATTACGCAGAATGGTGTACTTTTGCGCTATGAGCAAACGGTTTAACATAGTAATACTCATAACATTTCTCTCGGCAGGAATCCTGACTTGTCATGCCCAGCAGCAACCCCAAACCGGTGCATCCAAAAGCATCTATCTCACTCCTATGTGCGTGTACAACGGTGATACGATTCCTTACGTGAAACTTCCTACCGTTTACATCTTCAAACCGCTAAAATTCAAGAACAGGCGCGAAATGGCGAAATACTACAAACTTATCCGCGACGTAAAGAAAGTGCTTCCCATTTCAAAGGAAATCAACCGGGCAATTATCGAGACTTACGAATACCTGCAGACCATTCCCACTCAAAAAGAGCGGCAAAAGCACCTGAAAGCTGTGGAAAAGGGGTTGAAAGAACAATACACTCCCCGTATGAAAAAGCTTTCCTTTGCACAAGGAAAACTGTTAATCAAACTGGTAGACCGGCAAACCCATTCCACTTCCTACGAACTGGTAAAAGCATTTATGGGACCTTTTAAAGCTGGATTCTACCAGACCTTTGCCGCACTGTTCGGAGCCAGTCTGAAAAAACAATACGACCCTACGGGAGATGATGCGCTTACGGAAAGAGTAATCTTACTGGTAGAGAGCGGGCAGCTCTGATAACTTCAGTACATCATTTAAAATTAATGCCCGCCTTACGTGCCTGCGAATGTTGAAACTGACGTTTTACGGTATATAAAGTGCCTTCTTTAACAAATTTAGAACCTGTCTGTTTAAACCAGAAAGAAACATTGTTTTTCACACAAATATCGTGAAGCTTCATAATCCAGTCGAAATTACAGATACGGGCCTCATATCCGGACTCTCCCCCTGCAACCACTTGTTCAACCCACTCTCCTATATTATAGGCATCCAAACTGATTTCTTCCAACAACGGCTCGCAAATAATAATTTTGTGTTTTATAGGAATAGCTCTGTAAACAGGCAAACGATTATCCGCACATAACTGATTTTCAACTGTACAACAGATAGTTACATTATCATATCCGTCTTTCCAATCGACAGGCAGACACTCCATAACCCTGTTTATACGTTTGGTTATCATCAGGAAATGAAGATCACTGCGTTGACGAATCATTTCCCATGCCTCAGTTCGCCACGCATCTGCATCTTCAACAAAAAAATCGGAAGTAAAACAGGTATAAACAAGAGTTCCGTCCGGAATTTTAAAACTTCCGTTCTTATTCGTCCGTACAGGCAAATCGAAATTTTTCGTCTTAACCACAACCGAACTGTCAACATTCCTTTTTGCATCTCCCCGGTAGACATAACAATATCTGCATCCTTCACTGAATTTATGGCAACCGTGCCATAAATTCCACATCACCGACCTCTCTGCAATACCATTCATCCGGATAAAATATCAGTTAATATTATGTTGATAAACCTGTTACTAACGTAAACATACAAAGGAAATAAATAACTGTTATATAAGCAAATAAGTTGGTTGATAAATCAAGTATAAAGCTGTTAATTACTAATATTTGTCCACTCACTTCAATTTATTGAATAAATCCCAGATAACAATGCCTGCCGTAACCGATACATTCAGAGAATGCTTCGTACCGTATTGCGGAATTTCAATGCAACCGTGAGAATGGTCGATAACTTCTTGTTGAACACCTTTCACCTCATTCCCCATTACTATGGCATACTTTCTGTTTTTGTCTAAAGTCAACTCATTCAGCATAATACTACCTTCTGCCTGCTCTACGGAGTAAACCGTATAGCCTTCGTTTTTAAGGTTATCAACAGCTTCAACAGTGTTATTAACATACTTCCAGTCGACGGTAAATTCCGCTCCCAAAGCCGTCTTGTGCATTTCGGCATGGGGTGGAGTAGCCGTAATGCCGCACAAATAGATACATTCAATGCGAAAAGCATCCGAAGTGCGGAATACGGAACCTATATTATGCAAACTGCGGATATTATCCAATACAACTACAAGCGGCAGTTTTTCCGCTTCCTTAAACTCCTCTGTACTAATGCGGTTCAGTTCGGTTATCTTCAGTTTTCTGTTCATAATCGTAAGGCTTTGTGCCGGTCTGTACACTATGTACCGGCTCATGTCGTGCAAAGATACTTCTTTCCGTTCACATCCCTGTTAATAACCGTTGAAAAGGTGTCAATAGCGTATGGAAAGATTTTTAAAAATAATATTTGCATTATTCAAAGTAACGCATAATACGCCTGCATAACGAACAAACCAAAAAAGTTAACCTAAACTTTCAAAGGCTGTATAAACACATTTTTAAGTACTATTTCACTGATTAATCCCTTTAAAGTTATTAACTTTGCGGTTATCAACAAGATGTTAATGAAGTGAGGCCATGGCAGAGTAGGGAGCTTATTATCAAGAGATATAACTTTAATTGCTTACGTTAATAACCTAAGGATAAAGTTTAGCCTTGTACTAATAACTTCATGGGCAAGAAAATTCGGATTTATTTGTCCACACTATTAACAGCCTATCATCACTATCAAAGGATTTTTAAAGAAAGAAGAGAAATAAAAATTATTATTATGGATAATCTGATAGAAGCTATCAAGCAACTGAAGAAAGAGAAGAATGCAATCATTCTGGGGCACTACTACCAGAAGGGTGAAATACAAGACATAGCCGACTATGTAGGCGACAGTCTGGCTCTGGCACAATGGGCGGCAAAGACGGAGGCTGATATTATCGTGATGTGCGGTGTCCACTTCATGGGTGAGACGGCAAAGGTACTTTGTCCCGACAAGAAGGTATTGGTGCCCGACATGGCGGCTGGTTGTTCGCTTGCCGACAGTTGCCCGGCGGATAAGTTTGCACAGTTCGTCAAAGAGCATCCCGGACATACGGTGATATCCTATGTGAATACAACGGCTGCCGTAAAGGCTGTTACGGATGTAGTGGTAACTTCCACCAATGCCAGACAAATCGTAGAAAGCTTTCCCGAAGATGAGAAAATAATATTCGGTCCCGACAGAAACCTGGGAAATTATATCAACTCCGTTACAGGCAGAAATATGTTGTTATGGGACGGGGCGTGCCATGTACACGAACAGTTCTCGGTTGAAAAGATTGTTGAATTGAAGCAGCAGCATCCCAGTGCAGTGGTATTGGCTCATCCCGAATGCAAGGGCACGGTTTTGAAACTGGCGGATGTGGTAGGTTCTACGGCGGCTTTGCTGAAGTATGCGGTTGCCCATCCCGAAAAGGAATACATCGTTGCCACGGAATCGGGTATCCTGCACGAGATGCAGAAGAAATGTCCGCAGACGAAGTTTATTCCGGCACCGCCCAACGACAGTACCTGTGCCTGCAATGAGTGTAACTTTATGCGGTTAAACACATTGGAAAAGCTTTATAATTGCCTGAAAGACGAATCTCCGGAAATCAAGGTGGATGCGGAAATAGCAGAGAAAGCGGTGAAACCGATCAAGAGGATGCTGGAGATTTCTGCAAAACTGGGATTATAGTGAATTATTCCCTTGTCGCTGGCATTCTTCGATGAGGGTATGAAAATGATTTCAATATTTTTTCAGGCACGGATTACATGGAATTTACGGTTTTCATAAACCGGAACCATGTAATCCGTGCCTGAAAATTTATCATAATGCAAGCATCCGCATACTTTTGCCACTTTCATTACTTGGACAGGAAGTTGCAAAGCTTATCCGTTGCCACTGCCCGGTGGCTGATTTTATTCTTCAATTCGCTTCCCATTTCGGCATATGTCTGCGTATATCCTTCCGGAATAAAGACCGGGTCATATCCGAAACCGGAAGTACCGTGCCTGTGCTTCGTTATTTCGCCTTTTACGATGCCTTCGAACAAGTGTTCCTTTCCATTGACGATAAGTGCGAAAACGGTACGGAATCGGGCTTTTCGGTTCTCCATTCCTTCCATATCCTGCAACAGCTTCTGCATATTGGCTTCTGAATTGTGTGCATCGCCGGCATAGCGTGCCGAATACACTCCGGGAGCTCCGTTCAGGGCTTCCACTTCCAGACCGGTATCATCGGCAAAACAATCCAGGTGGTAATTTTCAAAGATATACCTTGCCTTCAGCAAAGCGTTTCCTTCAAGCGTATCTGCTGTTTCGGGAATATCCGCACTGCAATGGATGTCTTTCATGCTGAGAAGCTCTATTTTATCTCCTAAAATAGCGGTTACTTCTTCCAGTTTGTGGGCATTGTTGGTTGCAAAAACAAATTTCTTTTTCATTTTCCTTTCAATTTATCGAATCCTTCTCCATACACGCCGATAACGGAGCTTTGAGAGATGAAAGCATTCGGGTCGATGTCCTTGACCAGACGGAATATCTCGACAGACTGGCGTTTGTAGGCCAACACAACCAATACTTTCACGTTGCGTTTGCTGTACCAGCCTATACCGTCGAGTACGGTTACACCGCGATGAGTCTCTTTGGTGATGCGGTCGGCAATCTTTTCGTACTCTTTGGAAAAGATAAAGAATTGTACCGACTGACGCGCACCGTTCACGATATAATCCAGTACGATGCCGATGACGAACAGCGTTACAAAACCGAAAATCACCCGTCGCCAATCGTTGAATATGAAGTAGCAGGAACTGATGATGATAACGTCGCAAGCCATAATCATGCGTCCCAAAGTAACGTCGCGGTATTTATGGATGATGGCTGCGATAATGTCCGTACCGCCCGTACTTCCGTTGCAGTTGAACACTACGCCCAGACCCGCACCGCACATGGCTGCGCCTATGAGGCAAGCCATGAAATCCTGTCCCGGTCCCAGTATCTGAGGCGGCACTCCGTCCGCTCCGTTCACCAGCAACTGGAAAAACCATAGGAAGAAAGTCAGTCCGAAGATGGCAAATGTGGTCTTGATACTGAATTTAGGTCCTAAAATCTTGATGGCAAACGTCATCAGGACTGCATTAATGATGAAATACGACCATTGGATAGGAAATCCAGTGGCATAATAGATGATGGCTCCGATACCCGTAGTACCGCCGGTCGTAATCTGATAGGGGATAAGGAACGCAGCCCATCCCATAGCGTAAGAAATTAATCCGAAAGTGATGAAGACATAGTCTTTCAACTCTCTCATCACTTCCGCTTTGGTTGGTTTTGTGATTTGCATATTTGTTATTTGATAACAATGTTTACAATCTTCTTGGGTACTACGATTACTTTGACGATGGTCTTTCCGTCTGTCCATTTCATGGAACGTTCGTCTGCCAATACCGTTTCCTGAATGACATCCGATGCCGTATCGGCAGGGAATTCCATGTTGAAACGTGCTTTTCCGTTGAACGAAATGGTGTAGTTCACCGTATTTTCCACCAGATATTCTTCGTTGTATGCAGGCCATTGCGCGTCGCATACAGAACCTGTGTTACCTAATGTCTCCCACAATTCCTCACATACGTGCGGAGCGAAAGGAGCCAACGTAACGGTAAGCTGATTCAATATCTCTTTCTTGCTGCATTTCAGCGCGGACAGCTCGTTTACGCAAATCATAAAGGCACTGATGCTTGTATTGTAAGAGAATTGTTCAATGTCTCCCGTCACTTTTTTGATGAGCTTGTGCAAGGATTTCAACTCTTCTTTGCCGGCAGCTTCATCAGTTACCAGGTAGTTGCCGGTACGGTCGTAGAACAGCGACCAGAACTTCCTGATGAAGCGGTGTACGCCGTCGATACCGTTCGTATCCCAGGGCTTGGACTGTTCTACAGGGCCGAGGAACATCTCATACATACGCAGCGTATCCGCACCGTATTTCTCTACAATCATATCGGGATTAACCACGTTGAACATGGATTTGCTCATTTTTTCAACCGCCCAGCCGCAGATGTATTTGCCGTCTTCCAGGATAAACTCTGCGGTAGCATACTCAGGACGCCATGCCTTGAACGCTTCCGTGTCGAGAACGTCGTTGGACACGATGTTGACATCCACGTGGAGCGGGGTAGTGTCGTACTGGTCTTTCAGGTTCAGCGATACGAATGTATTGGTATCCTTGATGCGATATACAAAGTTGCTTCTTCCCTGAATCATACCCTGGTTCACCAGTTTTTGGAACGGTTCTTCGACGGCGGATACGCCGAGGTCGTGCAGGAATTTGTTCCAGAAACGGGAGTAGATCAGGTGTCCGGTAGCATGTTCCGTACCGCCTACGTAGAGGTCTACGTTGCGCCAGTATTCATCCACTTTCTTGTCGATGAGTGCCGTATGGTTGCGCGGGTCCATATAGCGCAGGTAGTATGCGCTCGAACCTGCAAATCCCGGCATGGTGTTCAGTTCCAGCGGGAAAACGGTTATATTGTCAATCTTCTCATTATCGACCACGCATTTGTTTGCCGTGTCCCAAGCCCATTTAGAGGCATGTCCCAACGGCGGTTCGCCCGTTTCGGTGGGCAGGAATTTGGCCACTTCAGGAAGTTCCAGCGGCAGGCAGCTTTCATCAATCATGTAAGGCATTCCGTCCTTGTAGTAAACCGGGAACGGTTCGCCCCAATAGCGCTGGCGCGAGAAGATGGCGTCGCGCAGGCGGAAGTTTACTTTTACGCGTCCCAGATTATGTTCTTTCACATATTTCTTGGTGGCGGCGATGGCTTCCTTAACAGTCAGTCCGTTCAGGTTGAGGTCGCAATAAGGCTCTGTACCTGCTTTCGGAGAGTTGCATACGATACCCTCTTTGGCATCGAAACTTTCTTCGCTTACATCGCAGCCTTCCACCAGCGGAACGATAGGCAGGTTGAAGTGCTTGGCAAAAGCGTAGTCGCGGCTGTCGTGTGCAGGTACGGCCATGATGGCGCCTGTTCCGTATCCTGCTAATACGTAGTCGCTAATCCAGATGGGCACTGCTTCGCCCGTAAAGGGATTGACGGCATAGCTTCCGGAAAATACGCCGGTGACGCTGCGGTCGGAGATGCGTTCGCGTTCGGTACGTTTCTTGGTACGCTCCAGGTAGGCGTCCACATCGGCTTTCTGTTCCAGAGTGGTTACTTGGGCCACCAATTCGCTTTCGGGAGCCAGTACCATGAAGGTAACTCCGAACATGGTATCTGCACGGGTGGTGAAAATGGTAAATTCCAAATCGCTGTCCTTTACCTTGAATTGGATTTCGGCACCTTCACTGCGGCCTATCCAGTTTTTCTGCGTCTCTTTCAGAGATTCGGTCCAGTCGATGGTGTCAAGTCCGTCCAGCAGGCGTTGTGCGTAGGCAGATACGCGCAGACACCACTGGCGCATCTTTTTCTGGACTACGGGGAAGCCGCCGCGTTCCGATACGCCGTCTACCACCTCGTCATTGGCAAGCACGGTACCCAGTTGCGGACACCAGTTTACCATTGTTTCACCCAGATAGGCGATGCGGTAGTTCATCAGGACTTCCTGCTGCTCTTTTTTGCTCATGGCATTCCACTCATCGGCAGTGAAATGCAGTTCTTCGCTGCATGCGGCATTCAGTCCTTCGTTACCGGATTTGGCGAATGCTTCTGTCAGTTCTTCGATAGGGCGTGCTTTCTTTTCGTCATTGCAGTAGTAGCTGTTGAACATCTTCTGGAACGCCCATTGTGTCCAGTGATAGTATTCCGGGTCGCAGGTACGGATTTCACGGTTCCAATCGAAAGAGAAACCTATCTTATCCAGTTGCTCGCGATAGCGGTTGATATTGTTGACGGTGGTAATGGCCGGATGTTGTCCGGTTTGTATGGCGTATTGCTCTGCGGGCAGGCCGTAAGCATCGTATCCCATAGGATTCAGGACATTGAAACCTTGCAGACGTTTGTAACGGGCATAGATGTCCGAAGCGATGTATCCCAACGGATGACCCACGTGCAGACCTGCGCCGCTGGGGTAGGGAAACATGTTCAGTACATAGTATTTTTGCTTTGTTTCGTCTTCCGTCACCTGGTAGGTTTTGTTCTCCACCCACCGTTTCTGCCATTTCTTTTCAATCTCTCTGAAATTGTATTCCATAATGGTTGTAATTATATTGTTGAAAACTTGTTGATATACTTACTAAAACTTGTTGATAGCCCGTTTAATTTGGTTTATATCCTGTTAATTAAACGGTGCAAAGTTAAGGGTTTATTTTCAGATTTGTAGCGAAGTAGGGTAAAAAAACAGCATGGAATACTTGACAATACGCTTTTTATTCGCTATATTTGTGAAGTGCTTTTAAAACTAATTTTTTGTTTGTAATACAAATAATGGCTGAATTACTTCAATAGGATTTTACAAAAAAGATTTTTTAGGATATTTCAAAGGGTGTAATCTGTGAAGATTGCATCCTTTTTTGTTTATATTTATTACAAGTGTCGCGATAGCGGGAAAACAGGCTGTTAATAAATTCGGAGAGAATTTTACTATAATTTTTTTCGAATTATAGTAAAATTGCAGAAAGGTTTATTAAGAGCGTTTTTTTGTTGTACTGAAAAAGGAAACCACTTGTTGTGAATACCGGCTTTTCCATATAATATATGGGAGCGAAGAATCATTACATTTCCCGTTCTGTTGTGCCGTCCGGATGGTATGTATCGGGCGGAAAAAAAGGAAAGAAATCCATGTTTTCGGGGTAAATATCCCCTTGTTTTATGCTGTTTACGCCAAATAAATTTTTAATATTCAATATTTTAACGAGATGTTTTCATTCTGTATTTATCCCCCTGCATCTATGTTCTTGTTTGTGTTTTGCTTTCTATATTTGTTTTCCGGCATTCCGCAGGGCGGGATACGGTTATTATTATTTCTTTAAATACAATATCATGATATGAAACAGACATTTGCTTTTATTTCTCCCGTAGTAGATTCTACGCAAAGTGCTATCCGTACCGAAGCCTACGAACAGGGTGTGGACTTGTATAACCGGGGTGAGTATGTACAGGCTTTTCATAGTTTGCTGGATTATTTGAACGCGGACTTTCGTACCAAGTACGGTAATGCCGACGGTACGGAGTTTCACATTCCTCACGGTTCCATTCTTGTACATATCCGTATTGCCGACGGTTTTTTCCATATCAATGCCGATTTCCTGAATCTGCCGGAAAAGGGTAGGGTAGCCATGCTCCGTCAGGTGGCGGACTTGAACCTGAATAAATTGTTATTGCCCCGCTTCGTAAAGAACGGTGATAAGTTGAATATGGAATATGTTTGTCCGCTTTCACAGAGTCATCCGCATAAAATGTATTTCGTGCTTCAGAATATCTGCCACATAGGCGATAAGTATGACGATGAGTTCTGTACGAAATTTGGCGCTACCCGCTGTTACGAGCCGCAGGTGACTCCGTATCCGCAGGAAGAGGTAGACCGCATTTATGAAGGCATACAGACATTGGGACGCGAAACGTTGGAGGCACTCAAAGAGTATGGGGCCGACCGCCGGTACGGTTATTCGTGGAATGTGCTGGATACCGCTTTCTACCAGATTTCCTATTTTGCACATCCTCAGGGACAATTGCTGAACGACCTCGACAAGGCAGTGAATGATATGGATGCCGACCTGCCTACGGAAGAGGTTGTATCAAAAGGAAAAGCGTTCCTTGAAAAGCTGCTTGCCGTTCCGAAGGAAAAACTGGCGGAAGACCTTTACTACACGGATACGTTGGTGTCTGCAAAGCGCCGTTCTTCCCTGAAAAACGTGCAGGAGAATTTTATGAATGTCTATAAAGAAGCCACCGAAGCCATCCAGTCGGAGAATTATGAACGCAGTGCGGTACGCTTGCTTTATGTGTTCTACGAAGCTTATTTCTATAATGATATGCAGGACGATATCAATGCCGTTATATCAAAAGCTTTGAAGAAGGCAGGCAACCGCTCTTTGGAAGAGGCCTCTGAAATTCTTTACAATGCTATGGACAAGATTATGGAAGGCGATTTGGACGATGAGGATGAGACGGACTTTGCTGCCGGCATGGAACAGGTGCAGAAAATTACGGAAACCATGGGAAGTGACGACATGCAGGTGTTGCAACAGAAAATGGCGGAAGCCATGATGAGCGGTAATATGCAGGAATACTCCCGACTGATGCTTGAAATGCAGAAGAAGGTGATGGGAATTATGAATTAACTTAACGGTATCTAAACTATATATTATGGATCAGAACATTTATAAACTCGTATATAAGGTGACACATGCCGGCGGTTCCGGAAGCTGTTTCTATCTGAAATCTTATAATCTTTTTGTAACGAACTACCATGTGGTGAACGGTTTCCATACTGTTGCCATACATGATAACGACCGGAATCCTTACCTTGCCAAAGTGGTGCTCGTAAATCCTTCTTTGGATATTGCCTTATTGGCTGTGGATGCAGACTTTTCAGCTCTTCCTGAACTGAGTCTGGCCGCGGACGATTCATTGGCCATCGGCGGAAAGGTCAGTGTGGCGGGGTATCCTTACGGCATGCCTTTTACGGTAACGGAAGGGTCGGTTTCCTCGCCCAAGCAGCTTATGGAAGGAAAATATTATATACAGACCGATGCTGCCGTAAATCCCGGTAATTCGGGCGGACCTATCTTCAATGAAAACAGTGAAGTGGTGGGAGTAACGGTAAGCAAGTTCACCAATGCGGACAATATGGGGTTCGGTGTGCGTGTAGAGGCATTGCGTAAGCTTTTGGAGTCGGTTGACGAGGTTGACCGCAATACATTCCAGGTACAGTGCGACAGTTGCGATGAGCTGATATCCGAGGAAGAGGAATTTTGTCCTTCCTGCGGCGAAAAGTTGCCGGAAGAAGTTTTTGCGGAGCGTGAACAGTCGCCTTTGAGTGTGTTCTGCGAACAGGCTATTGCCGAAATGGGAGTTAACCCTATCCTTGCGCGGGACGGTTACGATTCGTGGACGTTTCATAAAGGGAGTTCGGAGATTCGTATTTTTGTGTATGAAAACACTTATCTGTTTGCTGTTTCTCCCATTAACCTCTTGCCTAAAAAAGAGGTGGAACGTGTATTGGACTATATCCTGAGTGAGGATTTCGCTCCCTATAAACTGGGCATTGAAGGCCGGCAGATTTACATGGCTTATCGCATCCATCTGTCCGACCTCACGGAAGAGTCGGAAGATGAAATCCGTACGAATCTGGTGAATCTTGCCTTTAAGGCCGATGACATGGATAATATGCTGGTGGAACAGTTCGGATGTGAGTTTTCGGAATATTCCAAGCAGGAAGCATAACGGCTTTAGCCGGAATTACAGGATAGAAGAAGGTGTGTCCGATTGAATTTCACGAATGCGTGTTCATATCACAATAGCACACCTTCTTTTATTTGGATTAGAAAGAAAAAGTATTCTATGAATAGAGAAAAATGGATACAAAACAATAAAGAAACATTAGTTGGATACCTGCTTTTCCATTTTCTTTATTTGCTTTGAAAAATTATAACGTATATTTTTATTGATATATAAATATACCCTTGCATACCTCTTTGTATATCATGATAATGAGTTGTAAAATAAATATTTATCGGGTGTGAAGTATCCCGTAATTATACCCCTTGTCCGTTTTCTTATTCAGTACCTATCTTTTATTTTTGTCCTATAGGCCCGTTGGTGCGTTATACGACTGTTTTCAACTTTTATAAAAAGTAATAATTATGGATAAAAAGAGTAGGATTTTGAAAGAAAAAGCTATGAAGAAATGTGTGGCATTGATTTCTTTTCTGATGTTTCTGCCTGTTATGGTACAGGCACAGAAGGAGTATCCGATTGAACAGGTATCGGCTATCAATGTGGGTGACGGACGTATTCTTTTTCGTGACCTGAAAACAGAAAAACCCTTGAACGGAGACCACCGCATCATAGACGGTTATCACTCTGCTTATATACAGGCTGAATTTAAGGACGGTTTTTACAACGGCAAGTATGGAGAGTATGAATACAACAAGCTGAAATGCGACGGTACATACAAGGACGGCAAGAAAGACGGCGTATTTAAGATGTACGATAGCGAGGGGCGTGTGCAGGAAGAGAAGTCCTATAAGGACGGCAAGCTGCACGGCGCCCATAAAACCTATTTTACTACCGGCAAGGTAGAGCGCGAGGTGAACTACCGCAACGGCAAGCAGGATGGAAAGGATATGGTTTATGAGTGGGACGGTACGTTGCGCAGGGACCATACTTATAAGGACGGTAAGCAGGTAGGCAAACAGTTTACTTTCCTGAAAGGGACGTACGAACTTTATGAGACGGAATATTATAATGAATACGGCATGAAAGACGGTGAATACTCCTCGATGTTCACTTTCGGGCAGCCGCATATTCTGGGGCATTATAAGAACGACCAAAAGGACGGCCGGTGGATTGAAATTGCCGAAAGTGGCGATACATTGTCAGTGAAGACCTACGTCAACGGCAGGGAAGAAGGACTGCATATATCGTATGACCGTAATACGGGCGCCCGCAGCCGTGAATTTTACCTGAAAGCCGACCGTAAGGACGGGCTTTATCGCGAATATAATCCTGGCAATGGAGAGCTTGTTTACGAAGCGACCTACCAACACGGCCGTCTGCATGGTAAGGAGCGCCGGCTGATTGTTACCAACCGTTATGATTATTGGGAAATATCCACTTATGTAAACGGGCGGAAAACCGGACTGTTCGAATCGCGTTACGTGAAGAACGACGCCGTTCGTGAAACGGGCGAATACCTCAACGGCAGACGTGTAGGCCGGTGGAAAATGTATGACATAGACGGTAAGCTGGAAAAAGAGTGGGAAGAAACAAAACAGTACCGGGATGAATGAGATACGCTATTCGAAAGTGCTTGTCGTTTTGTGCTGTCTGGCATTGCATATTGCAACCTTGTCGGCGCAAAATGACAGTGTAAGATTCTTCAATGAAGTAGATACGTCTTTTTGCAAAGTGCATGTGGGGCAGGATGTCCGGGTCGGCTATTACAGTACCGGAGAGATTTACGACATGTCCGTTCCCCGGTGGGACGACTGTGAGGCGGAGCTGGTGTCGGGCCCGCATTCTACGCGGTCGTCAAGGACTTCTTTTGTAAACGGCAAGCAGGAGAATCTTTCACTCCACGGAAACTATTACATAGTCCGTTTCAAGAAAGCCGGTTGGGTTACTCTGCCTTCGGTACGGGCCATGACAGGAGGGAAGATGCGTACCTGCTCTACGATGAAGGTCTGCGTGCTTCCTGCAGAGAATATAGAAGAAGTGGTCTGTAGTGTCAGCACCGAGCCTGAAACACTCCGGCCGGGAGAAGTCTTTAAATTCGTCCTGACCTGCAACCGCCATCCCGATGAGAGCAGACCCGAACTGGAGCATCCCGGTATCAGGCAACTGTCGTTTTCCACCCGGTATAGCAAGAAGGACGGGAAAGAGGAGTATGCGTTTGTGTACAGAATGGAAGTGGTACGGTCCGGAAGCAATATTATCAGAGTCAGGAAGTTGACCTTCGGCGGTACGGACTATCCGATAAAACCTTTTTTGCTGAAAATAGACGGTGAGACCTATTTGTAGGAAACCGGCTGATAACCGTACTGCCATATGAGTGGGAAAAAGCAAAGATTGAAGCATACACCCGGACAGCGGTGCCGTGAGGAAAGCATACGGGCGGAATCTGCCGGGCGAAAGGGCAGGATTGCTTTGTGGAAGATTGCAGTTCCGGTGATAATCGTACTGTTTTTGCTGCATTGCCGTGCCTGGCATCCGGAAGAAGCATGGTTGCTGCGCACGGCTTTTTCAACGGGCAGCTATCGAAGTCTGAATGCGGTTGTCGCTTCTGTTCTGTTCGTTATCGGCATGGGGGGCCGGATGCTGTATGTGTATCTCTGTTGCGGCCGGGACGAGAAGAAAGGAGTAAGGCGATTGGGGAGAAACATGCTTTACGGTTTGTTCTGGGGGGCAGGTTTGTCGGCATTGTGTACGAATGTGGTAGTCGTTTCTCTCTTTTGGCTGAATGCGTGCTTTACTTCTGCCGATAAAACCTGCGACTATAGGATTATAGCCGCCAAGGTGCACGACCGTAGGCCTAAATCCCGTTTTTCGCGCTATTCCGCTTCCTGGCTGCTGAATACCTTTTCGTATGGCGAACTGTTTGTGGAAGGAGACCGGTACACATGTGTCAATGTGTCGCCCCGCATGGCACGGCAGTTTGAAGGTTCGGAACGTGTTTACCTGAAAATAGACCTGGCGGACGGTTGGCTGGGCTGGGGAGTCGTCAAGGGAATACATCCGGTAGCAACCGTGTATTCGCAGCCGCAGGATGAAATCCGTTATTCTGCCGGTGCGCAGGCCAGGGTGGCAGCGGGTTCGTCCGGGCAGGCTAAAAAGAAGCACACTTTTCTGTATACATGGCAGGATATTCATATATTTGCTAAACTGCGTGGCATAAATCTGTCGGACACGGCACATGTCAGTGTAAACCGTTATGTGGATGCAAGCCGGGATATGCCGTTATGGGAGATTGATGTACGCGACTCCGTGCAGCCGGATAAAGTGAAGGTAATACTTGTGCACGGGGAAACCGGTGAAGTGGTAATGGATTCTTATGAATGACAAATTTTGGAACGATGAGGTATAAACATATAATTTCGGTTGTTTTGTGGAGTATGTTTCTGGTGGCGTGCGGTCCCGACCGCCGGGTAGCGCTGGCGGAAAAACTGATGGCGGAGAAAGAGACGGACAGTGCTATCGCCGTGATGCAGGAAATCAAAGAGCCGCAGAACAACCTTACCGACCGCGACTATGCGCTCTACGCTTTATTATTGTCCGAAGCCATGCACCGGAAACAGCAGTTGAATGCGGAAACCGATACATTGCTGCTGCCGGCCATCAAATATTTCAGTGAGTCGGGAGATTCTCTGTATGCCGAACGGGCGTTGTACTGCAAGGCGCACCTGGACAGGCGGCTGTACCGCATGAAGGATGCCATGCAGTCTTTTCTGAAAGCCTTGCTTTTCCTGCAGGGAAGCGGCAATGACGAGCAGCTCTACAGGGTCAATACATGGCTGGGAGTCGTCTGCCTGAACCAGGAAGAGTATGAGGGCAAGATGCGCTATTCCAAAGAGGCGTTGAAGGCGGCGTTGAGGATGGACAATCTGTTTTACAAGAACCTGGCGTTGTGCGATATCGCCACCGGCTATTACTTTCTGAACAGGCTGGACAGCGCCCTTTATTATGCACAGGCCGCCTATGATGCGGCAATAGCGGATTCCCTGCCGTCGCAATTACCTCATGTATATACCGATTTGGGCAGTATCTATGCCAAAATGGGAGAGAACGGAAAGGCACTGGAATATATAGACAAAGCTATCGGGTTGCGTCCCCGTAAAGATACCCTTGCCATTCTCGGCCTGTATGCCGATAAGGTGGATTTGTTCGGGAAGCTGGGGCAGTATGACTCCGCTTACCATTATTTTCGGAAAGCCGTTGCCAGCCCGAATTTGGCAACACAGGCAGATGCCTATAACCATATGTCCGGAGCGTATTATAAAATGGGACGGTGCAATGAGGCATACTCTCTTCTGCTGCGTTTTACGGAACTGGCGGACAGCGTGAGGAAGCAACGCCATACGGCGGAAGTCATTGCGTTGCAGGAGCTTTACAAGCACGAGCAACTGTCCGTGGAGAACCTTTATTGGCGCAACCGCCGCCGGCTGGTGGAGCAGCAGCACCAGCTTGCCAGTCAGCAGGAAGAATTGCATCATCAGCGGCAAGTGACTACCGAGAACTTGCAGCGTATGGCCGAAATGGAGCAGAAGGAAGCCCGGCTGAAGGAGACTTTCTTCAGAAGGCTGAACCAGCGTATCGTTCAGGAGATAGAGAAGGGGAGCAATATCCTTCTTTCGGACGATGACTGGGAAGACATTGTGCAGAACGCGGACATTATTTTCGATAACTTCACCAGGCGGCTGCAACAACACTATCCTGCTTTGAATAAAGAGGATTTGCGCTACTGCTGTATGGTGAAGATGCAACTGTCCCAATTGGAAATGTCACAAATCATGCATCTGGAAAAAGATTCGGTAAAGAAGCGCCTGAAGCGTATTCGTATGGAGAAGATGAAAGCGGACAGCGGTGTGACGCTCGAGGAACTTTTGCGCCGGTTTTAGCGGTTGAAGCCGGACGTGCGCGGGCGCTGCGGATGTATGAACCGGACGTACGGGCATAAAAAAAGGAGTACCGCTGTACTCCAACCTTTGTTAACCTTAAATCTAATACTATGAAAAACACAGTGCAAAGGTACGGACTTTCGGGAAATTTCCAAATAAAGCAAATAAAAAAGTGTGTTTTATAACATGTTTTAGCAAAAACACCGGCTTTGTTAAGGCTTGCTAAGGATTAAATCCCTTTACATACGTATTTTCTAAAAAAGGATTATCTTTGTGACATTAATCAATGAACACAGTGATACGGTGGCACAGAGTTGCTTGTGCAGAGCGTCTGCTTCATGAAACCGGGAGTTCATACCGTTAAAACTCTGCGCCACCGGGCTTCTGTGTTCCGCAAAGATATACCTGTATGCACGAAGATATTGTCCTTACCCCGATGATGAAGCAGTTTCTTGAGTTGAAGGCAAAGCACCCCGATGCGGTCATGCTGTTTCGTTGCGGCGACTTCTATGAAACTTATTCCACCGATGCCGTCCTGGCTTCTGAAATATTAGGCATTACCTTGACTAAGCGCGCCAACGGCAAGGGAAAAACGATTGAAATGGCAGGCTTTCCCCACCATGCGCTCGATACGTATCTACCCAAACTGATACGTGCGGGCAAGCGCGTAGCCATTTGCGACCAGTTGGAAGACCCGAAGCTCACCAAGAAACTGGTGAAACGCGGTATCACCGAATTGGTAACGCCGGGCGTATCCATTAACGACAATATACTGAATTACCGTGAAAACAACTTCCTCGCCGCCGTTCATTTCGGTAAAGGCGCCTGCGGGGTGGCGTTTCTGGATATCTCCACCGGTGAGTTCCTGACCGCCGAAGGCTCCTTTGACCATATAGACAAGCTGCTGAACAACTTCGCCCCGAAAGAGGTGCTGTTTGAACGTGGCCGCCGGGGAATGTTCGAAGGCAATTTCGGCAGCAAGTTCTTTACGTTCGAGCTGGACGACTGGGTGTTTACGGAAACCACCGCCCGCGAGAAACTGCTGAAACACTTTGAAGTGAAAAACCTGAAGGGATTCGGCGTGGAGCATCTCAAAAACGGTATCATCGCTTCGGGGGCTATCTTGCAGTACCTCATTATGACGCAGCATACGCAGATAGGACATATCACCTCGCTGGCACGTATAGAGGAAGATAAGTACGTCCGTCTGGATAAGTTTACGGTGCGCAGCCTGGAGCTGATGGGCAGCATGAACGACGGCGGCAGCAGCTTGTTGGATGTGATAGATAAAACAATCAGCCCGATGGGGGCCCGCCTGCTGAAGCGTTGGATGGTATTCCCCCTGAAGGATGTGAAGCCCATTAACGGACGGCTGGACGTGGTGGAGTATTTCTTCCGGAAGCCTGAGTTCAAGGGAGTGATTGAAGAGCAGTTGCACTTGATAGGCGACCTGGAACGCATTATCTCCAAAGTAGCCGTAGGACGTGTTTCTCCCCGCGAGGTAGTCGCTCTGAAAGTGGCCCTGCAGGCTATCGAACCGATTAAGGAAGCCTGTATGGATGCCGATAACGCTAGTCTGAACCATATCGGCGGACAACTGGACATCTGCCGTTCCATCCGCGACCGCATCGAAAGGGAAATCAACAACGACCCGCCGTTGCTTGTCAATAAAGGCGGTGTGATAAAATCCGGCGTAAATGCCGAATTGGACGAGCTGCGCCGGATAGCCTATTCCGGCAAGGACTATCTTTTGCAGATACAGCAGCGGGAGAGTGAGCTTACGGGCATTCCCAGCCTGAAAATCGGCTATAACAATGTGTTCGGTTACTATATCGAAGTGCGCAACGTGCACAAGGATAAAGTGCCGCAGGAGTGGATTCGCAAGCAGACACTGGTCAATGCCGAGCGTTACATTACGCAGGAATTGAAAGAATATGAGGAAAAGATACTCGGCGCCGAGGACAAGATACTGGTACTGGAAACACAGCTTTATGCAGAGCTGGTGCAGTCCTTGAGTGAGTTTATTCCTGCCATTCAGACCGATGCGAACCAGATAGCCCGGCTGGACTGCCTGCTGTCTTTTGCCACCGCAGCCCGCGAAAACAATTATATCCGTCCCGTAATCTCCGACGACGAGGTGCTGGAGATACACCAGGGACGTCATCCGGTCATCGAGAAGCAGCTTCCGATAGGCGAGAAGTACGTAGCCAACGATGTGATGCTGGACAGCAGTACGCAGCAGATAATCATCATTACCGGTCCTAACATGGCGGGTAAGTCGGCATTGCTCCGTCAGACCGCCCTGATTACGCTTATGGCGCAAATCGGCTGTTTCGTTCCGGCGGAAAGCGCGCATATCGGTCTGGTGGACAAGATATTCACCCGTGTGGGGGCCAGCGACAATATCTCCGTGGGCGAGTCTACGTTTATGGTGGAGATGAACGAGGCGGCCGACATCCTGAATAACCTTTCTCCCCGCAGCCTGGTGCTTTTTGACGAGTTGGGGCGCGGTACTTCCACCTACGACGGCATCTCCATTGCCTGGGCCATTGTGGAGTATATCCACGAACATCCGCATGCCAAGGCGCGTACGCTCTTTGCCACGCACTACCATGAACTGAACGAAATGGAGAAATCCTTCAAGCGCATCAAGAACTATAATGTATCGGTGAAGGAAATCGACAATAAGGTCATTTTCCTGCGCAAACTGGAGCGCGGCGGCAGCGAGCATTCCTTCGGTATCCATGTAGCCAAAATGGCGGGTATGCCCAAAAGTATCGTGAAACGCGCCGGTGATATATTGAAACAGCTTGAAAAGGACAACCGCCAGCAAGGCATCGCGGCCAAGCCGATGGTTGAAGTGGGAGAGACGCGCGGCGGCATGCAGCTCAGTTTCTTCCAGCTCGACGACCCGGTGTTGTGCCAGATACGCGACGAGATACTGAACCTGGATGTGAACAACCTGACACCGCTCGAAGCGCTGAACAAGCTGAATGACATCAAGCGGATAGTCAAAGGAAAGTAACCTGCGACGTAAGTCGGGTTTCAAAGAATGAAACAAAAAATTTCTCCTGAGGGAACGGTTTGTTTCCCCGTGAGAAACTCTTTGTTTCACGTAGTGGAACAAGAAGTATCAAGGCATGGAACTTTCAGTTTCCTTAGGTGGAACTGTTGGTTTCATGCCTTGATATTTTTTTATTGTTGCGGAGTTCTTATTTTCCTGCCGTTTTCTTGCCGTGGAAACACATGAAGTACACTCCGATAAGTATGAACGGAATGCTGAGCCATTGCCCCATATTCAGCGTCATTGCGCTTTCAAAATCCACCTGATCCTCTTTCAGGAACTCGATGAAGAAGCGGAATACGAATATTTCAGTCAGGCAGAGGCCGAAGAAGAAGCCGCGGTGGTAGGGTAGGGTAGCGCCGGTTTGCACTGCGGTGGACTTGGCTTTGGTGGTGCTGAAGTCCGTTTTGAGCTTGTTTTCCTGCTGCTTTTGTCCGCGCCTGTACAGGTAGACCATGCCCAGGAAGAAGATGAAGTAGGCGATTGCCTCGTAGAGCTGTGCCGGATGGCGGGGCAGCATATCCACCCGTTCAAAGACGAAAGCCCAGGGCACATCGGCCGGCTTGCCGATAATCTCGGAGTTCATCAGGTTGGCAAGGCGGATGCAACAGGCGGTGACAGGTGTGGCTACGGCTATCATGTCCAGCACATCCATATAGTGCATCTTGGTTTTGCGGCAGTACATCCAAAGGGCGATAATCAGTCCCAGCGTACCGCCGTGACTGGCAAGCCCTTCGTAGCCGGTAAACTTCCAGCCGCCGTCCGGCAGGAACTTCACGGGAAGTATCATTTCCCAGAAGTGATTCAGGTAATAATCCGGCTGGTAGAACAGACAGTGCCCCAGTCTCGCTCCTATCAGGATGCCGAAGAAGCAGTAGAAGAACAGCGGTTCGAATGTCTTTTCGTCGATTTTCCGGTCGTGGTATTGGCGGTGTACTATTACGTAGGCAAGAGCAATACCTACCACCCATAACAGGCCGTAATACCGGATTGGAAGGCTGCCGAAAAGGTTGAACAGTTCCGGGTTGGGATTCCAGTTGATAGAGAGGAGAGTCAGCATATTCATAAGCAATTTAAGTTAGTTTATATCTTTGTTTTCGTCCTTCGGAGCGTAGCGCAGAATCTGCTCTTTTTATGTATTGCACGGAAGAGGTTCTGCGCTACGCTCCGGAAGATGAAACTGTATAAGATGGTGAGGCAAAGGTATAAAATTATTTGAATTTCTCCGCTACCATTCTGTATGTAGGGATGTCGATATTCTGTTCTTCGGCTGCCGCAATCATGTCGAAAAGCAATCCCTGCACTTCGCTTTGGTGGCCGCGCGCCATGTCTTTTTGCATGGAAGCGGTGCTTTCGGGGGCAAGTTTGTCGATTACCTTGAGGTTGTACGCTACGATGTCTTCCTCGAACCCGATGCCCAGTTTCCGTCCCAAGGCCGCGCTTTCTTGCGAAAGCCCGATGAAGGTGTCGCGTACTTTGCCGGGCTTCTGCACTTCGCCCATAGGCACGTCGTAGTAAGCTCCGGTAACGGCCATGGCCGAGATGAAAGACCATTTGACGAAGGTGTCGCGGTTGATGTCGGGAGATATGTCGGCCTTGATGCCGCTTTCCTGCAAATCCCGCTGTATGGCTGCCAATGTTTCACGGGAAACAATGGTGTCTTTGTGTGCCCCGTAAACCAACCGGAATATCTTGCCCATTTGCGTGATTTCGCCTTTGCCGGATACGAATCCTACGATGTAGATGCAGCCGTCCAGTACCGTGACGCCGGGAACCAGCCGCTGGATGCGCGGACCTGTGCCATGGACGTTCAGGATGGGGATTACTACCGTGTCCTTGTGTGCGGCGTGCCTGATTAATTCCGTAATGGAGTCTACGGAATAGCCTTTGACGCATACGAAAATAACGTCTGCCTTGTAAGCGTCCGCCGAAGAGGCGAGGGCGGCATATTCCTCTGCCGTATAAGCCGGAACGTCCAATGTATGCTCGCCTTTTAAATCGGAATGTAACTTCAATCCGTTTTCACGTAAGGCGGCAAGATGTCCGCCACGGGCAATACAGGTGACGTCCTTTCCGGCGAGAGCGAGAAATGCGGCTATTGAACCGCCTACACCGCCGGTTCCTGCAATGAGATACTTCAGGTTGTTATTTTTCATTTGTAGCGTATCTTTAGAAGATTAATTATTTCTGTATTTCTGTCAGCATCCTCTCAATCAGTTCTTGCGGGGAGAAATGCAGTTTTGAAAAAGCAAACCATTTTTTTCCAAGATCTTTCAAGGAAGCCCCTATGTGGAAAACTTCGGAGTCTATGATGAGGAAACGGTCATGAGACTGCTTGTATTCATGGATGGCTATTGCCGGATATTCAGCATTGTGTCGTTGCAGGTCCAATTTTTCTTCTATTTGCCCGATACGTTGTTCGTGTTTCGGTAAATCATTGTTTATTCTTTGCTCGATGTTGTTTAGCCGTTTATTAATCGAATATCCTCTCAGCAGGTATTCTTTTAATATTTTGTTTGCCCAACATCTGAAAGAGGTTGCATTTTTACTATTGACACGATATCCTACGGATAAAATCGCATCAAGATTATATATCTTGGTTTTATAGGTTTTGCCGTCCGCAGCAGTTAGTTCCAAAATGGAACATACTGAATTTTCTTCCAAATCATTGCTGTTGAAGATATTTTTCAGATGTTTGGTAATGGCTTGTCTGCCGGTACCGAATAATTCTGCAATTTGTGCTTGCGTGAGCCAAACTGTTTCGTTTTCTAATCGCACTTCGAGCTTGAAGGTTGTTTCTGGCTGATAAAGTACTATTTCTCCTTGCTGTTCCATAAATTTTAGGAGTAAAAAGGATGATTATTGAATTGTCTCGAAATGCCGAATTCAGCTTTATGATTGAGGATGTCGAAATTTTTGATTGCTACATCATTGGCCCTGCCCAAAACATATAGTTTGTCATTCATTTCGACATACCCTCTTCCTGTTATTTTTATACGTTGAAGCGGAAGTGCATGATGTCTCCGTCCTGCACCACGTATTCCTTGCCTTCCACGCCCAGTTTTCCGGCTTCGCGCACGGCGGCTTCACTGCCATACTTAATGTAGTCTTCGTACTTGATGACTTCTGCACGGATAAACCCTTTCTCGAAGTCGGTGTGGATAACACCGGCGCATTGCGGGGCTTTCCAGCCTTTGCGGTAGGTCCATGCCTTTACTTCCATTTCGCCGGCGGTGATGAAGGTTTCGAGGTTCAGCAGGCTGTAGATAGCTTTAATCAACCGGTTGCAACCGCTTTCTTTCAGGCCGAGGTCTTCGAGGAACATCTGCTTTTCTTCGTAAGTTTCCAGTTCGGCGATGTCAGCTTCGGTCTGTGCGGAGATGATGATGAGCTGGGCATCTTCGTCTTTGATGGCCTCGCGCACCTGCTCTACGTATTGGTTGCCGGTGGCGGCGCTGGTGTCGTCTACGTTGCAGACGTAGAGTACCGGTTTCGTGGTGAGCAGGAACATCTGTTTGGCGCATTGCTCCTCGTCATCGTTCTGAGGTATTACGGTGCGGGCGCTCTGTCCCTGTTCCAATGCGTCTTTGTAGCGGAGCAGGAGTTCGTACTCTACTTTCGCCATTTTATCTCCGCCAACTTTGGCTATCTTCTCTACACGCTTGATGCGGTTTTCTACCGTATCGAGGTCCTTGAGCTGGAGTTCGGTATCGATGATTTCCTTGTCGCGCACCGGATCTACGCTTCCGTCCACGTGTACGATGTTGCCGTTGTCGAAGCAACGCAGCACATGGATAATGGCGTCGCACTCGCGGATGTTGCCCAGAAACTGGTTGCCCAGTCCTTCACCTTTGCTGGCGCCTTTCACCAGTCCGGCAATATCGACAATGTCGCATACGGCGGGCACGATGCGTCCTGGATGAACGATTTCGGCGAGTTTGGTCAGTCGCTCGTCAGGCACGGATACCTGACCCATTTGGGCGTCGATAGTACAAAAAGGAAAGTTTGCCGCCTGTGCCTTTGCACTGGATAGACAGTTGAAAAGAGTGGATTTCCCTACGTTGGGCAGTCCCACTATACCTGCTTTTAATGCCATAAATATATCTTGTTTTTTAATTATTATTCAGTTAATTGACTGCAAAGATAGTCTTTTATCTTTTCTCTTCTTCGAACATGCGGTGAAAAATGCTTTTCAGATGCACCTCATCCGCTATGATGCTTTGCAGTTCTTTCAGCCTTTCGGCGTTCTTTGAGTCGGGAAGCCAAAGTTTAAGGTAGCCGCCGGGTGCGTACTTTTCCATCAGATGTTTGTGAAAACGTTGGTAGTGCCATGCTTCGTCCGCCGCAGGATTTTGTTTCAGTCCGTATTGTACGGTACGGCGCAGGGTGATGTCTGTGTCGATGATACGGTCGGCTTCGGCCACAATTTTTCCGTAAATGCTGCGCGGCTCATGGTCGCTGGATGCCCGGTGGTCTTCCACGGCTTCCCGCATGATTGCCATCTCTTCTTTGTCGAACCATTGCAGAAGGTTGCTGTCGGCGGCTATGATTTCTCCCGAAACAAGGTGATGCGTGGCGCGGTCGCGGCAAAGCCCTGTGTCGTGATAGGCTGCTATGGTGTAGACAAGACGTTCGTCTGCCTGGGGGTAAAGTTTGGCAAGAGCGAGGCTTTCGTCAATGACTGTTTGTACATGCGAACGGTTGTGTGCCTTGTCGAAGTGTTCGTATCGGGGGATAATCTCCGTTTCGACGTAGTGGATAAGTGCTTGGGGTATCATGCTTCTATGTTTTTATTGGAAAGCAAAAATACAAAAAGAAGGTGTGTCGTAATGCACGATGCACCTCTTTTTTGTTCATCACTATACAAA